>Ga0268281_1000580_pt1 | contig 26585 bp, 25 predicted proteins | sample saktaG_10_FD_190134 | JGI IMG/M metagenome (GOLD analysis project Ga0268281, IMG submission 190134) | Saline water microbial communities from Sakinaw Lake, British Columbia, Canada - sak_2011_5_24_50m | ecosystem: Environmental > Aquatic > Non-marine Saline and Alkaline > Saline ...
TGACCTTACCCCATAGTATGGGCCATATTTAAATTGAGTTTTTGGTTCTGTAAAGAAATATTTTGTTCTTTTAAAAATTCATACGGTGTTAGATCGTTCAAAGAGCTATGTGGTCGTTCTTTATTATACGCGTTTCTCCATACTTCGATCTTTTCCTTAGCATCAGTGATGGAAAGAAACCAGTGTTCATTCAGACATTCATCACGGAACTTGCCATTGAAACTCTCAATGAAGGCATTGTCTGAAGGTTTGCCAGGACGAGTATGCTCAATAATTATGTCGTACTTTTCTGCCCACTGATGAAAGTTAGCACTGGTAAATTCAGGCCCATTATCAACACGAATGCGTCCAGGATAGCCATGGAATATGGCAATCTGGTCTATAAATGCAGTGACGCGTTTTGCCGGAATCGAGCTATAAGCCAGGATACCCGGAGATTCTCGTGTGAAATCATCAACAATCGTGAGTACCCGGAAACGCCGTCCATCTGCAAGGGAATCCGACATAAAGTCTATTGACCATACTTCATTTAGTCTCGACGCAGCAATCATGTGAACACGAACGGGCAGTATCCTTTTCTTCTTAGTACGTCGACGCAGTGACAGACCTTCCTCCTTGTAGATTCGCTCTGTTTTCTTGTGATTGATGATCTGACCTTCTTTCTTCAGCAGTACATGCAGTCTGGGGCTACCGTAACGCTTATGTTTGTATGCCAGTTCTTTCATGCGGTTTCTCAGTTCGTCATCGTTCTTTTTAACTGGTTTATACTGACTCGTTGACCGGTTGAGATTCACCAGTTTAGTTGTCTGTCGTTTGCTCAGCCCAAATTGAGATACAGCGTAATCCATTGCCTGTCGTTTCGCTTTGGGCGTTAGAAGTTTTTTTCAAGAAGATCCTTTAAAACCTGATTATCCAGACTCAGATCAGCAACTAGGCGCTTTAGACGGCGGTTTTCGTCTTCAAGTGCTTTTAACCTTTTCGCCTCGCTGATATCCATGCCGCCATACTTGTTGCGCCAGTTGTAGAATGTCTGTTCCGCAATACCGTATTTACGGCATAATTCGATAATCTTGATCCCGAGTTCGGCTTCCTTTAGAATCTTGATGATCTGTTCTGTGGCAAAACGCTTTCGCTTCATCTATGAGTCCTCCTGTTAGACTTTTCTTTATCAGAAAGGACTCAACTTGAAAATGGCCTGGTTTTAGGGGGAAAGGTCCGTAGCACGTAATCGGCATCAGTATGTCTGCAGAATCCCTGCTCCGATTTTGCCCTCAAAATTCTTTCCATCGCATACCTTTTAAAAAGCGGTCTACTCCTCACCTCCGGCTACTCAAGCCCTGTGTCTCAAGAATTCGGCATAATCTATCAAATGAGACACGGCTTTGAGCCCAATATCCGGATTCTCTATGAAGTACAATCCTTTGTCGTACAGATATTTTTCGGCATAGTCCGTCATTTCCCTGAAGATAATTGGGATAACAGGTTTCTCCGCGGCATCTACAAGGGACATGTACGATTCATTGAGAAACCCAACGGGATCATCTTTATCCTGAGGTGGAACGAAGATCGGAACGATAATATCGAGGTTTTCATCTTCCATCATTGACCGGACAATCTCATTCAATCCCTGAAGAAATCCTGACCCTGTTACATCAAGAGGATTATCCGGCCGTGCAAATTCAGGAAGAAGTGACCTCAAACATTGTATGGTCTTCTCCTGCAGTGACGGCAGTTCGATGCCATACTTCTCGCACAGGTCAGCATAAATGCCGCACAATCCACCGGAGAGGGTGCAGATTCCCAGACTTTTTCCTTCTGGAAGTCTGCAACGGGAAAAGATGGCGGCAGTTTCCGCGAGTTCTTCTATAGTCTCAACCCGTATGATTCCGAGCTGTTTGAAAAGCCCGTCAACGATATTGTCATTACCGGCAAGAGCTCCTGTATGGGAGGCCGCCGCCTTCCTGCCCTTTACCGAACGGCCGATCTTAAGTATTATAACGGGTATTTTCCTGCGGGCAGCCTCAAATGCCACCTGCCTCAGCTTATCAATATCTCTGAATTCTTCGATAAAACAGGCGATTACCCGGGTGTATTCATCATAAACAAGGTATTCCATGCAATCTTCCGCCTGAAGCATTGCCTCGTTACCGGTTGTCAGATATAGAGAAACTCCGATAGACTTTTTCAGTATCTTTGTAAGAATCGCCTCGGAGGTTCCACCACTCTGCCCGACTACACCAACCGCGCCCTGAATCAGTTTCCCTTCCACCATCCCGCCGCAAAACGCGCTTACTCCTTCCAACAGATTTATAAATCCCAGGCAATTTGGTCCCATCAGGACTATGCAGTGTTCCGTGCAGTACTGCCTTAGCCGATCCTGCATGCGCCACCCTTCCTCCCCCGTCTCCGCAAACCCGGATGAAACGATAAGCACATTCGTGATTCCCTTTTTTCTCAGCTTTTCGAGGGTTTCCAGAACGATAGAACTCTTCACAAGGAGAATGGCAAGATCAATCTTTCCATCGGGAAGATCGGGGATACTCCTGTATGCCCTGATACCGTATACTTCATCTGCCCCTGGATTAACCGGATAAAACTGCCCCCCGAAGCCAGCCTTCAGGGCATTTTTCAGTATATTTCCAAACCACTGGTTGTTGGGTGACGCTCCGACAACAGCTGTACCGCGTGGTGATAAAAATTCCTCCAATTGTTGATGTGTGTATGAACCCATTATATCTGACACCTTTATTTGTAATTTGAAAATTGTTAAATCGACACTCAGACATTGACCACTATTACTTCAGAAATCCCGGCTGCCGATACGAAGCATCGGGATAGGTGTAGAATCCCCGCCCCGATTTAGCCCCCAGCAATCCTTTATCCACATACCCCTTGACAAAATCAGCATTCGTCTTCGCCTGAGGATTATTATTTTCATTCGCCCAGTACTCGATGATGATCCATACTGTACTTAGACCGATCTGATCCATGATTCCGAAAGGGCCTGTCGGCGCATTCATTACACCCATCCAGGAGCGGTCAATATCTTCCACCGACGCGACGCCATTCGCCGTCAGGGTCAGCGCCGCCTCAAACCACTTCATCAGCATGGTATTGAAGACATAACCGTTCTGCTCTTTATGGAGAACGATGGCAATCTGCCCGATACTCCCCGCGAAGGCCTTTATCAGGTCAATCGTTTCCGGTGAAGTCTCGGGGTGCGGCATGATGTCAACAACATTATTCGTCCTGATATCATGGAAATGGAATGCCGCGAACCGGGCGGGTCTTCCCGTTTCCTCCGCGAACATGGAAGGCACCAGTGTTGACGTATTCGTTGTGAATATCGTGCGTGGGGGGCAGAGTGTGTTGAACCGGGCAAAGACCCTCCCTTTCAGTTGAGGGTCTTCGGGTACCGATTCACTGATAATGTCGGCCTCCCGGGCCGCCTCTTCAGGATCGGCTGTTGTCGTTATTCTCATTAATGCGTCTTGTGCCTGTTCCCGCGTTATTTTGCCCCTCCCTGCCATTCCCGACGCGATCTTTCCGATCCTGGCCAAGGCATTCTCAAACACATCCTCCGTTATGTCATAGAGAACGACGTCATAGCCGTGAAGGGCGCACTGGAAACCGATCTGCTGTCCCATGCTGCCCGCACCGAGAATGAGAACCTTTTTCACATCTTCAATCTTCATCAATCTGCTCCTGTATCAACTGACAAACCGGATCACAAGCGGTATTTATTCGGGGCGGCGACTGTACAGGTTTATCATGTATCCTCCGTCCCTATGAATTCCAGAAGAGCTTCGTTGAAAATGTCGCACTGCTCTACATTGGCAAAATGGGCCGCGTCCGGAATGATCCTCAATTCTGAACCGGCTATCTGTTCATGGATGAACCGTGCCGCCGATACGGGAGTACCCTGATCATACTCCCCAACCATAATCAGGGTTCTCGTCGGAATGGCGCGTATGGGATCACGCATATCCATGTCTTGAAGCGCCTCACAGCAGGCACAAAATCCCTTAACCGGTGTAGCGAGAATCATGCTTCGGATCTTTGTAACCTCGGTTTTCAAGCGCTCCTGACCGGCCGTTGTGAACCATCGGTCGATGGTGGCATCGACTGCGGCATCCATGCCTTTTTCACTCACTGTTTCAATGCGTTCGTCCCAGATTTCGCGGGGGGGCATGTGGGCCGCCGTAGAACAGAGCGTCAGCGAAAGCAATCTGTCACTATACCGGGCACCCAGCATCTGACCGACCATCCCACCCATCGAAAGGCCACATAAATGGACCCTTCCCAAGCCGAAAGCGTCCATTAAGCGGACAGCGTCGTCCGCCAGCATCTCGATTGAGTATGGACCAGCAGGTACACCAGAGCGGCCATGTCCGCGACTATCATACCGTAGCGTTCGATAACCCGCCTTCACCAGACCGGGAATCTGTGAGTCCCACATAGTCAGATCCGAGGCCAATGAATTCGAAAGCATCACAATCGGTCCTTGCTCGGGTCCGTCGAACCGGTAATTGAGAGTTGTTCCGTTCACAAAAACCAGCGGCATGGATGATACCCTCCCTCTCTTTTATTTACATTGCGATAAAGCTTTATCACTTTGGGGTCATTTCCGAAATACAAAAAACAGGGTCATCCGATTCAGGCGTACTCGCCTGAGATTTAGGAATTCCGTTGAATTTCCTGTTTATTATTACACCAAGATCAACGGTCGACCTCCGGCACAGGAACTGTTCGGTCTTTCTTTCCTTTTCCGTCATGGACATTCAGGATACAGACATCAAAATTAAAATCCTGAATACGAAGGTTAAGGCATTCAGACAAGCGAAGGCCGCAGCCATATAAAAGCTTGACTATCAGGTCATAAGGATATGAGAAACACTCAATAACCGCGTCAACCTCTTCCCGTGACAACACAACGGGTATATACGGTTTTCTTTTCGCCCTTACGACGTCTTTCAGATCACCGAATTCATTTTTAATGACATACCTGAAAAAAACAGAAGGGCATTAAAGGCCTGATTCTGGGTTGAGGCAGATACTTTCCGTTTAACTGCTAAAAAAGTTAAAAAATCTTTTACGTCAGACGCGGATAACAATTGCGGATCTTTGCTCCCGGTAAAAGCCTGAAACTGTCTGGTCCATCCTCTATAAGCCTCTAATGTTTTAGGAGAATAGTGCCGTAACTTAATTTCCGATTCTAAGTTTTTATGGACAGGCTTCCAACCGGCGCCGATTAATTTTAAGCCGTGGTTTTTTCTTGAAATATTCTCCTTTTTATTATTTAATGCCCCTATCTTATCCTGATCGGCCTTCTTTATTTCATAAAAAATTGATATTGCGTGAAACGCCTGCTTCCGCTGTTGCTCTGTCTGGTTCTTATCTTTCAATTTATTAATAAAATGTGAAAGGCTTTCCTTCTTTGATTTTTCGTGATGATATTTAATACAAAAATCCAGATAATATCTCAGCTACTTTTTATAATAAAAGTGATCTGCAAGCGGCACACCTCTTTTGATCAGAAAAGAATCATACGGAATCTTGATTTCAGGAGGGATCTGTTTCATGGAATTATCTATCTTGCTTCATAACATTCACATATTTGGAGTGATGCAGTTGAAAACCTATAATAAATCAAAATAATATTTGTCAAGTTTTTTATTTTTGAAAGTTATACAGAAACTATCTACTAACTGGTTATCCGGGTTATCAAAAAAATGATACAACAGGTGTGGTTTATAGGTGCTCAATAGAGCAATATCGCTTTAAACAAAAACATCAACATTCAATGTAGGAGGGACTTATCATGGGTATGATGAAAGAGTTTAAGGAATTTGCCGTTAAAGGGAATGTCATCGATATGGCAGTTGGAATCGTTATTGGTGCTGCATTTGGTAAAATTGTATCTTCATTTGTGGCCGATGTGATTATGCCTCCAATCGGGGCCATGGTCGGAGGTGTCGATTTTTCCAATTTGGCATTTACTATTAAAGCAGCTGCGGGAGACATACCTGCTGTCGCAGTCAGGTATGGAAAGTTCATTCAAACGGCGGTTGATTTTACAATTATCGCATTTGCAATTTTCATTGTTATCAAAGGGATTAATTCACTCAAGAAAAAAGAGGAAGAAGCACCTAAAGCGCCACCCGAACCCTCGACGCAGGAAGTATTACTTACGGAAATACGTGATTTACTAAAGAACAGGGAATGAGTCTTTTTCATAATCGTTCCGTATAATCGGGTAGCCGGGGGATTTTAACCCCCAGCCCACACACCATCCGGCATGCGGTCCCGAACCGGGCGATTCACGAAGATACCGGGCCTTAGCCGGGCATATGATACAAAAACAGTTCTTTGAAAAGCTGACGGCAACTGCATTGTATCATCAGAAGCACCATTTCCCATGACGCGCCTGTTAGTTGCTCCCCTGTTCGGGTTCATTGCATTTCAGAGTTCATGGGCCATGCCACTGTTCTTCGCGTTTGGCCCTCCAGTGGGATGTAGAATTCGGGGGACATCCATGTCCCCCGAATTCCGCCTCAGTTTGATTTCCCTTCTATTGAAGAAGCAGTTTCTGATTGCTTGAAATCGGAGTTACGAAATTTATGCGGATTTGGGATATTGACCCAGGTTTTTTAAATGTTCAAAGTCTGTTGGGTGAACATCGTGAACTGCATGGTATTCATTCAATTATCAGCAAAGGCAAATCCGGCTATTCCCGCCACCCTGAAATACTGCGCTGGGTTTCTCATTTGCCTGCTTTGGTAATTCGCCATGAGTACCTGGTTGAAGAGATGAAACTAAGGGGATTTAATCACTATAGTCCCCTTGATAGGTTTGAGAGCAGTGTAGAGTGGCCACCTATTTTTGTTGATCAGCCCGCAGCACAGTATAGACTGCTGCACAGTAAGTATGTTGAAAAAAAACCGGGGCGTATTTCTTTGCCCAGAAATATTCAGGAATTATGGGCTTCCCATAAATATTCGGTTATGGCCAGAGACCCTGCAACCTATAAAGAGATCGGTCAACTAGTCGCGTCTGGAGCCATTTCTTTCGATGAATTAACGGAAAAATTAGTGTTGATAATGCGCACTTTGCCTACCCCTGGACGTCTTGCAAATGCTGTCTCCCACATGTGGAGATATGTTGCCGATTATTCACCGGTTGATCCCCAGAAATTAACAAGCAGTGAACTGCTACAGGAAATTCAGGAGAAGTCGCAGAAGTATAATGTCGACTATCTGCTTCGCTCCACTGCCCTTGGTGAATTAAAGTTGTGGTGTGACTAAACAGTTACTGTTTGGGAGTTAACCAACATTTCTTGAAATGACGTATATTTTCACGTTCTGGTTTTAATGGTATCCATTTGTGAGAATGAAATTTACAGTTGTTAGTATGATTGTCATGTTGCCGCTACTTTTCAATGGTTGTGTATTTAAAAATGGGAACGATATGAAACTGTTAAAAACAGCTCCTTTTGTCGACTTGAGTCGCTACGTGGGGCAGTGGTATGAAATCGCCAGATATCCAAACAAGTTCCAAAAAGGATGCGTTGGCAGCAAAGCTACCTATAGCCTTACCAATGATGGTAGGATCAAAGTGATAAATGAATGCTATGACAATTCATTTTCGGGGAAAATTCGTAGGGCTGAGGGAAAGGCATGGGTCGTGGACAAAAAGACAAATGCCAAATTGAAAGTATCGTTCTTCTGGCCCTTTTCAGGAGATTACTGGATAATGGATATTGGTCGTAAATACGAATATGCCGTTATTGGTCATCCAAACAGAAAATATTTGTGGATTCTATCACGCTCACCTGACATGGATGAAAAGGTTTATCAATCCATTCTGGCAATGCTCCAAGAGCAGGGATATGACACAGAAAAACTTATCAGAGAAACGAAAAAACGAGGAGAAGAACAATTATGACTCTCAACGAATACTTACAAGGTGTTACTGGCAAAGGGGTTCTCGTAACGGCAGATGCAAATGGTAAAGTTGATGCCGCAATCTACTCAAAGCCCCATATCATGGAAGACGGAGAGTTGGCATTTATTATGCGGGACCACTTAACCCATCACAACATTGAATCAAATCCTTATGCCACTTATCTGTTTATCGAGGATGGTCCACATTACAATGGAATAAGGCTATTTTTAAAAAAAGTCCGGGAAGATACAGATCCAGATTTGATAGCAAAAATGAAGATACATCATTTGCCACCGGAGCTTGATAAGGTTAATGGTCCGAAATTCCTCGTCTATTTTGTTTTGGAGAAGATACTTCCTTTAATTGGTAGTGAAGAAACAGGGATACAATTGTCGTCGTAATCGGCAATCGCATGCCTTTATTCAAAACAATCTGGTTGGAGGATTGATTATGGAAACTTGCAGTTTGAATGACTTTTTGGAAGAACTTAATCCCTGGCTTGACAAGGACTATAGCAAAGAAGTACATGTGGAGGGCAAAGGGCATTTCATTATGTATTTTAGGGATGGGATGAAAAATGTATATTCTATAGACGACTGCAATAAGTCTCAAGTTACAAGAAATTATTAACACGTTAAAAAGTAAAGGGATTCCTGTTTTAGATTAACAAGAAATTTTAGGGTAATTATCAATGCCATGATAATTTGCCAAAATACGAAAAATCAGAAAAGTAGATAATTAAAACCCACCAATCTATTAATTACCATTGAAATGCCGAACCAGGCGGTTCACTTGACGCCGAGAACGTCTGCGGCCTGTCGGGCTGGTTTTTGGGCGGCGCAAGTGACCTTAATCGTTAGGCCAACCATAAAAGGAGGAGAATATGCAATTGCCAGAATATATTACCAGAGATGAAGTGAAAAGAGTCTGTTCAGAAATCGGATTACGCGATTGGTCCAAAATTACAGATCCAATAGTTTCTCAAGAGGAAGCTGCTATGATCCTAAAAATCGTGAATACGAAATTAATGGATATTCCCCTTGAAGATTTTCGAAAAGGTTTGGAAGTAGAGCTTGAACACGGTACACGATTTGATGATGCAAATATTACCAACAATCACCCACTGTTAACTGGCAAGATTGTCATAGCTCATCTGAAAGAGACCATGGATTACTATCAGAGAATTGATGTAGCTGAAATGGAAGGCGATTTGTTGAAAGCTATCTTGTCCAAAAAAATTGAAAAAATAGAATCAAAATACAAAAAACTTATTGAAGCCCAAAATCTACTGAGTCAATCGGTTATGAGCCAACTGAAGTAAGGTCTAACCAGCGGGTCAACCTGACTGCGGGAACTTCAACGGCGCTGGCGCGGTTGAGTTGGGTGGCGCAGCAGGGTACCCTTAACGTTATGTGCAATAAAGGATAAGAATATGAAAGTTATCAATATTCATAAGAGAATTATTCAGCAACCAAAAGATAAGATATCAAAAATTCTTAATAGTTTGTCTACAAATAATGATCAGCTGTGGCCTAAAGAAAAATGGCCTCCAATGATTTTTAAGAAAGGATTAATAGAAGGCGCAATAGGTGGACACAGACCTATCAAATATTCAATTAGTAAATATAAACTTGGAAGTTTAATTGAATTTAATTTTTTGAAGCCTGAAGGGTTTGCCGGAATTCACAAATTTGAAATTACGGAGATAGAAGAAGATAAAACTGAATTAAAACATACAATAGATATGACTGTATCAGGGAAAGGAATATTTACTTGGTATTTTGCTATTAAATGGCTTCATGATGCCTTACTCGAAGACTGTATGGATAAAGCCGAAAACAATTTTCTAACAGAGAAAAAGGAAACAAAATGGAATTTATGGGTTCTTTTACTAAGAAAAATGTTACGAAAAAAGAAATAACGCACATAACAAATCGCTGCACCGGATGTTTACTCCGCTCCGCTTCGTAAAAACCAGTGAGCTCCAACGTTAGGCACCGATAAAAATAAAGGAGATTAATTATGACAACGCGAGTTGATTTGTGATATTGGGTAATTGAAGCCCTACAGTCTTTAGGTAACAGAGGCACAATAGTTCAAGTGGCAAAACATCTTTGGGTAAACCATAATGCTGAGTTAAAGACCTCTGGGGATCTATTTTATACCTGGCAGTATGACATGAGATGGGTTGCAACAAAACTGAGGAACGAAAATAAAATTCTTCCAGCGGAAGTGTCGCAAAGAGGCGAGTGGCGACTAAAATAGATTAATAGTATGGCGGGTGACAAACACCTCCTTCACTCCTAAACCCGATCGCGAGGGAGTTGCTCTTCAACCCGTAGAATATCTCTAAAAAAAGGGGAGGTCTGAGACAATGAGTAAATCCATTCATGAAGAGGCGCGGGAAACACCGATTATTGACAACGTGGATGTTCTGGTCTGTGGCGGAGGAATTTCGGGTGTTTTTGCCGCTCTTGCCGCTCAGAGGAACGGGGCACAAACTTTTTTAATAGAGCAGGAGGGATTTCTTGGCGGGACCGCGACTTCTTATCTTGTTAATCCCCTCCCTGAAATAATGGGGAAGGGAGGACTCTTACAGGAATTTCTGGATAGGATGTCGGAAATCGGCGGGTATATTAAGCATGATCCCGTGGATATTGAGTTTGATTTTTCTATGGCCAATTCATTCGACGTGGAATGTTTTAAATATGTAACTCTTGAAATGTTGTCAGAGGCCGGGGTACGCCTTCTTCTTCATACTCTTTTTGTAAAACCTGTTGTGGAAGATAATGTTGTCCAGGGCGTTATTATTGAGAACAAATCCGGAAGGCAGGCCATTCTTGCAAAGCGGGTGATTGACTGTACCGGTGATGGTGATGTGGCGTCGATGTCAGGTGCTCCCTACGAAAAAGGAAGAAAAAAAGATGGTCTGATGCCATCGGTGTCTCTTTTGTTTCATCTGCACAATGATGGTGACCTTAAAGATTTACCTGCGATTGAGATTGGAGGAATCTATCTCATCGGGCCTTTACTGACCGAAATAGCAAAGAAAGAGGGTATAGAATACGAGAATCCTTACGATGTGGGCTTCCTGGTTCCCATACCTGTGACACAAGGTAGATTACTGATCAACCTTGCTCATGTGAAAAATGTTGACGGCACCAGCGCAGAAGACCTTAGCAAGGCCCATATCAAACTGAGGAGACAGGTAATGGAGTCTCTGGGTGTTCTGAAGAGGCATCCCTATTTCAGCTCCGCATATGTGGCAAGCACGGCATCACACATATATATTCGCGAGACCAGGCGCATCCTCGGAGAATATATGCTAACCGAAGATGATGCTATCAACGGAAGACAATTTGATGATGCAATAACTTCCTGTCGTTATATGATCGATGTACATCCCATTGATGATACAGAGGTCGGACGATACGACAATCACGAGCCTTTCGATATACCTTACCGATGTCTCGTCCCTCTTAAGATCGAAAACCTCTTTGTGGCCGGTAGATGCATTTCCTCCGATAGAATAGCCCAGTCAGCCTTGAGGATTTGCGGTACTTGCATGAGTACAGGAGAAGCGGCTGGAACGGCTGCCGCATTATCGATAAAAAAGGGCGTAACCCCAAGGGAATTGGACGGAACCCATGTAAGAAAAGAACTCGAAAAACGAAGTGTGAATATTCGGCCGGATAAAGACCTCATACCCGCAAAGTGCATGTTTTAGAGCACAGAAGGGGCCAGACACCGAAAGGAGATATCGAATCCAGTTGCTTCAGCTTACATAAGTTACTTCAGCGGGCGCGCAAAGCGACGCTTTCGCCTTCCTAGTTCCCTCGCTTTGCTCGGCGGCCCCTGAGCCCCAACGTTAGGTGGGCACATCGGCGCTGACGCGGCAAGTTTGGGTGGGCCGCTGGTGATGCAGGTCGTTAGCCAGCCTTAATGGTGTTTGGAATCCAGTATAGACAACAGTGCTATAACCTCTTTTAGAAAGGAGAACGGAAATGAGAAGCAAAATATTACTGGGATTTATCCTCGGATTTGCTCTGACGAGTGTTGGTTGCACCTCGGGTCTGGAATTAAGGGGACATAACACATAATTTTCTTGACCACTTCACAGGAATGTTTTAGATATCTTACATGCCTAGAATATCAAGAATTGTTGCTGTAGATTGTCCGCATCATATTACCCAGCGTGGTGTTCGATCTATGGACATCTTTCATAGCGACCACGACCGGAATCAGTATTTGCAGTTCATAAAAGAAGAGTCCCAGAGATTTGAGGCGGATATTCTTGCCTGGTGCCTTATGACCAATCATGTTCATTTCATTGCTGTACCCCACGCTGAAACCTCGTTTGCCAAGGGATTTGGTGAAGCCCATAAACGATACACTCGTATGAAAAATTTCCGTGACAATGTTCGGGGATATTTATTCCAGGGGCGATTTGGCTCCTGTGTACTGGATGAGCGTCATTTGCTGGCTGCTGTGCGTTATGTCGAGAATAATCCGGTAGCTGCGGGGATGGCTAAACATGCATGGGAGTATAGGTGGTCTAGTGCCTCATATCACGTCGGTGACATTAAGGAAGATATTCTGGTGCAAGGCAGGGATTTATATGGCCTGGTAAAAGATTGGCGAGAATATTTGGATGAACGGGTTGCGGGAAGTGACGACATTGATAATGTCAGAAGATCGACAAGGACAGGGCGTCCCGCAGGTGATTTCGATTTTGTGAATAAGATTGAAAAGCTGACAGGTCGTTTGTTACAAAAGCAAAAACCCGGACCTAACCCAACTTTAACTCCATTTTCATAAAAAGCAACAAAATGAGGGTATTTTTAGTGATTGTGAATGCGTAACCTGCTGATATTATTGCATACAGATCTTTGAAAACAAATTGTAGTGCCCCATAATACAATATTAGTGCTTGACGTGAAGGTTTTATGTGGTATAGTGGCCCTCATGTATATCCGAGAAATACAAAAGAAAAACCCCAATTCATCAAAGGTGTTCATATCACACAGATTAATAGAGTCTGTACGTACTCCCAGAGGTCCCCGGCAAAAGGTCGTTATCAATCTGGGACATCTTGATCTTCCAAAAGAGAACTGGAAAGAACTGGCGAATCGCATAGAAGATCTTCTGCGTGGATATGAACGTTCAACAGTACCCATAGCTACCGGGATGGAAGCACTTGCAAGACACTACGCAAAACAAATCCTGAGAAAGCAACGAAACGAAGAGAAAGAGTGTGATGTCACTGAAGATGAACGGGATTACCGGAATGTCAATATCAATGCCGTCTCTTCATCCGAGGGCAAGTCCATTGGTCCGGAGCATGTTGGCCTTGAAGCCATGAAGGCCCTGGGGTTCTTCGATCTCTTCCGGCAACTGGGGTTTAAAGAGGGCGATTCGAATCTTGCCACACTTCAGCTTGTTGGCCGTCTGGTGCATCCCGGCAGTGAAAGAGAACTTCAAAGATACGCAAAAGAACAGAGCGCGCTGGATGAACTGCTGGGAACTGATTTCTCATATGTCGGACACAATATGCTCTACCGTAACTCAGACCTGTTATTCAAACACAAGGAAACCATTGAGCGTTTCATCCGTATACGCAGCAGGGAGATCTTTTCACTTGGTGAGACCATTATACTGTATGATCTGACTAATACCTACTTCAGCGGAAGCGCTGCGGGATATAAAAAAGCAAAGAGGGGGAGGTCAAAACAGAAACGAAGCGACCGTCCGCTTGTTACGCTTGGCATCGTGCTTGACGAACAGGGTTTTATCAAGTGTTCCCGTATCTTTGACGGTAACGTCGGTGAACCCTTGACCCTTGTCGACATGATCAACGATATCCATTCACAGGTATCAAGGGAGACACCGCCCCTTCTTGTCACCAAACCGACAATCGTAATGGATGCCGGGATTGCTTCGGAAGACAACCTCAATCTGGTGAGAGAAAATGGTTTTTCATATATCGTTGTTTCCCGCAGCAGACCGGAACATATGGAAGACGGCTCATTCGGAGAGATAAAAGAAGGTGTCAAGGCCAAAGAGATGCATATCGGTAACGAAACATATCTCCATTGTATCAGTGACGGCAAGATGAAGAAGGAACAGTCTATTGTAACCAAGGCGCAAGATGCCATGGAGCAGGAGATTTTGTATCTCAGCGATGGTCTTGATATAAAGAGACGTCTGAAATCATATCCGAAGGTTCTGGAGCGAATAGGCCGGTTGAGGCAACGCTACAGCAGGGTTTCAAAGGGATTTTCTATTGATGTAAAAGAACAGAAGGGCAAAGCTGTCAAAATAACATGGGACTTTGATTCATCTAAACTGGGCAAGCCTTATGATGGCAGTTACTTCATACGTACAGACAGAATGGATCTTTCAAAAGACGAGATATGGTCACTCTATATCATGCTTACATCGGTGGAGGATGCCTTTCGCTGTTTAAAGGGTGAACTGGGGCTTCGTCCCATCCATCACAGCAAACCCGACCGTATAGAGGGGCATCTCTTTATCTCGATCCTTGCGTATCACCTGTTGAACTATATCCGGCAGCATTTGCGCAAGACCGGTATCAATCATCGGTGGGCCACTGTTCGCTCCCTGCTTCAGACGCATATAGCTCTCAGCACTCATCTTCCCACTGCGGCTGGTAACATGGTTCACCTTCGTTATTGCAGTATCCCCACACCGAAACAGGTGGAGGTGTATAGTGCACTGGGAATTACCAGTACTCCACTGAAGCGTACAAAGGTTGAGATGTGAAGATGTAGTGACCATAAATCTGGTCACCTAACGCCAACTATCCAATATCACTGTAGTTGTGTCCAGAATCAGGTTAAACTTGGGCTAAGAAAAAACAAGAAAGCTGAATTAGGTGTTATGTCCACATAATACCACATGTACACTCCTTTTCCTTGCAAGATTTAACATCAATTATGGAAGATACTGGATTTACAATTAAGATATCAAAGCTGATCGGTGATAACACAAAAGCCTTGTATGTGATTGGTCAGAAGAACAAAAGTACATAACGAGTATTTACAGCGGACCTTCCCCGCCGCGGCTTCTGCCGCTCTGAGCAAAGCCGTTGAAACAGGCATTAGGTGGGCGCCGTACATCGGAGCTAAGGATATATAAACAGGAACTCGGTAAAAGAAAAATTGAAGAGAAAGCCAAATGGACGATTGGTTTACAATAGATCAAATCGACAAGGAAACTTATATCATAAGCGAATACCGCCACTGGGAGGAAACGCATTGTTATCTCTTGAATGGCTCTGAACAAAGTTTGCTGATTGATACCGGGCTCGGAATCTGTAATATTTATGACCAAGTCATAAAGCTGACTGACAAACTGATTACCGCAGTAGCCACCCACATTCACTGGGATCATATTGGCGGTCATAAATACTTTCCAGATTTTTACGCCCATGAAGATGAACTGAACTGGCTTAGCGGGGAATTTCCTCTAACAATGGAACAAATTAAAGGCATGGTCGTTGACCGATGTGACCTGCCGGAAGGTTTTGATGTAAACAAATATGAATTCTTTCAGGGTAAGCCGACAAAAGTGCTAAAGGGTAATGAAGTTATGAATATTGGAAACCGCTTTGTTCAAATAGTGCATACGCCCGGTCATTCGCCGGGTCATATGTGTTTTTGGGAAAAGGAGCGCGGTTACCTTTTCACTGGTGACTTGGCTTATCAAGACACGCTCTTTGCCTACTATCCGTCCACCGATCCAGAGGCATACATTAACTCTCTGGAGCGGGTGTCGGCACTGCCGGTAAAGCAGGTGTTTCCGGCGCATCACACTTTGAATATTCAGCCTGAGATTCTAGTCCGAATGCGTGACGCTTTTCGGCAATTGAAGGCTGAGGGCAAATTGCATCATGGCAGCGGAACATTTGACTATGGCGACTGGGCTGTATGGCTATAAGAGGAAAAACACCTAACATCATTTTGAAGAGGGACCGGGCAATCCTGGACGCTTTTGGACAGCCTTTTCAAAAAGACTGCTGTGGCAGCTAACTCATGCCACGGCAATCATGCCCGGCCCTTAAAATTGCGTTATGAGCAAGCCCAAAGGAGGAGTCACATGAAGGTATTAGCTCTCAATTCAAGTGCCCGGACAGGGGATGTCAGTAAAACAGAAATCGTGTTGGATTATCTAGTCCACGGTATGCGCGAGGTGGGTGCCGAGGTGGAGGTTATCGAACTTCGCAAGAAAAAGATCAGATACTGTATCGGATGCTTTACCTGCTGGACCAAGACTCCCGGGATGTGCATCCACAAAGACGATATGACAAAAGAAATTCTCCCCACGTATCTGGACAGCGATCTTGTGATACTAGCCACCCCGCTTTTCCACTATACCGTGAATGCCCTGATGAAAACATTTATCGAGCGAACGCTTCCTGTTTCGCTTCCTTTTTTCGAAAAACGTGATGATGTCACAAGGCATCCTTCCCGGCACGAAGCACCGCCTGTCGTGGTCCTTTCCGTAGCCGGTTTCCCGGAAGAAAGTGTATTCGATGCGCTGAAATTCTACGTGAATTTCATGTTTCCCAAGCAGCGGCTCGTAGCGGAGATATATCGGACGTCATCAGAAATGTTTACACGAGAATCTACCAGCAAAAAGATATCCGATATCCGTGAGGCCCTGATTCAGGGCGGGCGGGAATTGGTTCAGTCCATGAAGATATCTCAGGAAACCATGGACAGAATAAGAAAGCCGATTACCACCTTTGAAGAGATGGCGCCCCTGGGGAACCTGATGTGGCAGACATGCATAAACGAGGGCGTCACCATGGGAGAAGCCCAGAAGAGAAGCCTGGTTCCGCGTCCGGACTCAATCGAAACCTTCCTGATGTTGATGAAATTCTCATTTAATGCACATAACGCCATGGACGCCCGGCTCACCGTGCAGTTTAATTTTTCAGGACAGGTGACGGGGGAATGCTATTTCATAATCGAAAATGAAAACTTGAAGACCGGCTTGGGAAAGATCAACAATCCCGACCTGATCATTGATTCACCCTTCGAAGTCTGGATGGACATATTGACAAAAAAAGCGGACGGTCAAAAAATGTTCATGGAAAAGAAATATAAAACTCAAGGGGACATTTCAATCCTCATGCAAATGGGAGAGTTTTTTGGTAATTGATGGATTCTTTGAAACAAGTAACTCATCTATTCCGTCACCGCAATTGAGAGATGATCAGTGAAGACGCATAACCAATCAATCCAGCCGATCGCTACGCTCCGGCTGATTTTTTCATTATGCAAATACGATTTTAAAGGAAATATGCAATGAAGATTACTGTGCTAAATGGAAGCCCAAAAGGTGAGTCGAGCGTCACTCTGCAATATGTAAATTTTATCCAAAAAAAATTTCCACAGCATGAGTTTAGAGTTATTCATATTGCAAAAAACATTAAAAAGCTGGAGAAAGATACTGATTATTTTGAGACAATAATCAATGAAATTAACGACTCAGATGGCGTCTTATGGGCTTTTGGTTTATGGGTGCTGGTTGTATCCGCTCAGTATATGCGATTTATAGAATTGATTTCAGAAAGATCAGCAAAGGATGCTTTCAAAAACAAATATACCGCAGCGTTATCAACCTCGATTCACTATTTTGATCATATTGCTCATAACTATATTAGATCTGTTACTGAAGATCTCGAGATGAAATACACTGACGGGCTTTCTCTTGATCTTGTTGACTTAAGAAAAAAAGATGAAAGAAATAATATGATTATTTTTGCTGAAAGTTTTTTCAATGCGATTCGGAATAAACATGCAACATCAAAATTGTTTAAGCCTCTGACATACAGTACGTTTAACTATCAACCATCACCTGCGAAAAATAAAATTCATCCCGACGGTAAAAAAATCATTGTCTTAACGGATTCATCAGACAATAACTCAAATCTAATGAAAATGGTCAATAGATTTCTGGAAGCATTTAATTCTGAGAATAATGTGGAAGTAGTTCAGCTTGATAATATTAATATAAAAGGTGGATGCTTAGGATGTGTGCGGTGTGGTTACGATTACAAGTGCCAGTATAAGGACGGATTTACCGACTTTTATAATAATCATGTCCGAACATCGGATATTATAGTATTCGCCGGATCTGTCAAAGGACGATTTTTGTCTTCAAAATGGAAAACCTTTTATGATCGTGCATTTTTTTGGAATCACACACCATCCCTGGTTGGGAAGCAAATTGGGTACATCATTTCCGGTCCCTTGAGTCAAACACCTAATCTCATTCAGTATCTTGAAGCGTCTTCATTTGCCAGGCAAGATTCAAATCATGTTGATATTATAACTGACGAAAGTGAAGATTCCCTTGAAATAGATAACCTGTTACAGAATTTTACAGAACGGTTGGTACGTTTTTCCGAACAAAATTATATCAAACCAAAAAATTTTCTTGGAGTCGGCGGTCATAAAATATTCCGTGATGATATTTGGGGTCGGTTTCGCATGGTATGGCAGGCAGATCACAGGTATTTTAAAGAGCATGGAAAGTATGACTTTCCCCAGAAAGACTATGGTGTTCGAATTGCCACTGCTGTGATGATGTTGTTAACGAAGATTCCCAAATTCAGAAATAAATTTTACAATAATTTAAGAGATATGCCAGTTAAAAGGATGCAAAGACTTATCAAAAAATATTAGTGATTGATAGTGAATCACATAACAAAAAAATTAAGCGGACGCAAAAATACCGCGCCGCTTATTAAATCGTTATATGGATTAAGGATGGGTTTATGGGATTTATGGAAAAAATGGTTAGACAATGCCGCAAACCTACAGGTTTGTTCGGCAGATTTGTTGGAATGGGCATGAATACAGGGCATGGCAATCTGAGGCGCTGGGGCCTGAGCCATATTTCTATCAATCTTGATGCATTTATACTCGATGTGGGCTGTGGCGGCGGAAAAGCCGTCCAGGAGCTGGCTCATATTTCATCAAGCGGGAAAGTCTGCGGAATTGATTATTCCGAAGAAATGGTACAATTAGCCCGGAAAATCAATAAAAAGTTTGTTGGCAACGGGCATGTTGAAATAATGCATGGTTCTGTTTCTTCACTGCCATTCCCCGATGGCATGTTCAATCTCGTCACGGCTTTTGAGGCCTACTATTTCTGGCCGAATTTAATTGATGACCTAAAAGAAATAAATCGCGTTCTGAAACCAGGCGGTACCTTATTGATAGCCAATGAGGTATATAAGCATGAGAAATTCGAGGAACGAAATTTAGAATGGGCCAAATGGGGCGATATGATGCTTCATACTCCAGAGGAATACCGTGAATTCCTAACTGAAGCCGGATATTTTGACGTTGCGATTTTTGACATTCCTGAAAAAAATTGGATTACGGCTCTCGCCAAAAAGGGATGATACATCAATAAAACGTTCCTGGCCTCCCCAATAAATAAGGCCATATAACAACCGGATGAACCCGGGCAGGAAAAAGGTGAAGCTTTTCCCTGCCGGTTATCCGGGGCGTTCGGCAAACACAATCACCTGGAGAAGACTGTGAAACAAAACACCCCCAGCTTAACTGCGTATAAGATTGCAATAATGCGGGCAGCACATCAAATTTTTGACAACCCAAAGGTATTTGAAGATCCAATAGCGTTAAAAATTATAGGGGCTAAAGGTAATTCCGAAATTCGTATAGAAAAACGAAAATTTAAAACAAGATTACATAACTATCTTCGAGCTATTGTAGTCGCACGCAGCAGATTTGTTGAGGATGAACTTTCTTTAGCAATCAAGCGTGGAGTCCGACAATACGTTATTCTTGGTGCCGGACTCGATACATTTGCTTATCGTAATCCATATTCTTCTGACGGGTTGAAAGTATTTGAAGTTGACTATCCAGCGACACAAGAATGGAAACAACAACAACTTAACACGGCACAGATAGCCGTTCCTGAAACCTTGGCTTTTGTTCCAGTAGACTTTGAAGATCAGTCATTGGTTGGCCAGTTGCAAAAAACCGGGTTCAGAACGAATCAGCCCTCTTTTTTTTCATGGCTTGGTGTAACAATGTATTTACCCCGTGAAACTATGATGGAAACACTAAAACATGTCTCCTCACATAGCCCTTCGGGAAGTGAAATTGTCTTCGATTATGTGGTTCCCCCTTCTTCTCAGAGTTTTATGCGCAGATTGATTTTTCGTTTGCTATCTAAAAAAGTCAGAAGTTTCGGAGAACCATGGCATGCTTTTTATGATCCAAACTCACTGATAAATGATTTGAAAAATATCGGCTTTACACAAGTTGATGATATTAATCCTGATGAAATTAATTCACGTTTTTTCAAGGATCGAGCAGACAAACTTATGGTTGGAAGATTCGGGCATCTGATGAAAGCACAACTATAAAGAAATGCCCAACCATTCGCTACACCTGACGGCAAACCGCTGCGCGTTTTGCCGCTGGTGAACTCGGTCGTTATATACTCGGAATCCATGAAACCAAAGGTATGAAAAAATGGAAAAACATTCGCGATTAAGAACAGCACTATATTTTATTTCAATTATTGTTCTCGTTATTGGGCTATCAATAATCTCTACGCAAATCTGGGGAGGAAAGTCTGAGCAGTTGCAAGCACCTGCAAAATTAATAATCGATAAAGAAATGACTGTTATTCAATTCGGTCAAGCCAATCAATTGTCGGAAGCAGTCTTGAAAGAGTTATTTGACCTTAAAGTAAAAACTGATCTGGAAAAACAACTTGATGTATACGGCACACACGATCAAATAACCTCCTTGGTTACAAAAAAACTGGCATTGGACGCAGAACATGCCAGCAAGAACTGGGTTAAGATCCCGATCAAGTTTCTTCTATGGTTTATCTTTTTATCAATGGTTTTCATTCTCTCCAAAAGACAGAAAATGACTTCTAATATCAAGAATTGGTTGCTTTTTACGTCTGTTATGATCTTTGGGGTGGTAATGGGATCAGACCCCAGCCCAATGGGTACCGTGAAGGACGCAATTCACCTTTATGGCACTGCACATACCATCTTTCCCCCTCGAATGATTGCCCTTTCTATTTTTTTGGCATTCGTGTTTTTTGCAAACAAATACATTTGCGCGTGGGGCTGTCAGGCCGGTACTCTGCAAGACCTGATTTTCCGAATCAATCAAACCGAAAAACTGAAGGCAGTTATTGGCAAACAGATCAAGCCGCCTTTTGTCCTGACGAATACCATCCGGTTCGTATTTTTTGGCGTGTTTACGTTTATCTCTTTTTTGTGGGGTATCGATATCATCGATCCAATTGACCCTTTCAAGATCTATAAGCCAATGCACATGGGCCTTCTTGGAGGGCTTTTTGTTGGCGTGCTCTTGTTTGCCAGCCTATTTATTTATCGACCTTGGTGCCATTTTTTCTGTCCCTTCGGATTAGTAGGATGGCTTGTGGAAAAAGTAAGTCTTGTCAAGATAAACGTGAACTATGAAACTTGTATTGCTTGTGATAAATGTGCGACGGTTTGCCCGTCTACGGTAATGAGTGCTATTTTGAAAGGCAACAAAAAAACAATACCAGATTGTTTTGCTTGCTACACATGCAGGGATATATGCCCGACCGATTCAATAAATTTTTCTTCAAGAAAAAGAACATTACCTCCTTCAGGTCATTTTGATAAAAGAAGGAAGGACAAAAACATATAACAAGCCTAATTCAGCCGACGCAAAAAGCCGCGCGGCTGATTAGCACGTTGTATGAATGGAGGTGTTGGAAACCATGGATGAGATTTCGACAGATAAAGCTCCTTCTGCTATAGGGCCGTATTCCCAAGCTCTCAAAGCTGGTCAATTTGTATTCTGCTCTGGTCAGATCGGAATAGATCCTGCAACAGGCAAGCTCATTGGGGTTGATATTGAAAGCCAGACAAGACAGGTGATGCAAAATCTACGGAGGGTCCTCGCTGCAGCAAAACTTGATCTAAGCCATGTTGCCAAGACTACCATTTTCCTTGTCAATCTGGAAAATTTCTCATCAGTGAATGAGATATATGGTGCGGAATTTGGCGATCACAAACCTGCCAGAGCGACTGTGCAAGTTGCCGGGCTCCCATTGGGTGCGTTGATTGAGATCGAGTGTGTAGCTTACATTCCAAAATAGAAATACTATATAACAAAGGGATCAAGGCCGCCTTGCGATCACGCCCGCAAGCGGCTTATCCCAAACGTTGGGTGGTAAATAAGTACGAATAAACACGGTATGGGTTTCATTTGCCATTTCCAAATCCCCCTAAAAACCGAAAAATCACTTTTATACATTCCCCCTGACGATAATCATGCGTCAAAAGAGACAAGTTGTGGTATAGTCCGCCGCGTAACCCCTGATACAGGGATAAACTATCGAATAGAGAAGGATGACGTGCATGAAGTTTGATATATTAAAAGGCCTGAAATCTTTTATAACCTTAATTTCAGGAGAGAAAGAGCAACAGCACACAGCGGAGAAGAAAAAAATATACCCAGTCGAGAAAAGAGAAGAGAGACCAGCAGGAAGAAAGAGGATAAATCCGGTAGAGAAAGGTCCGGTAGAGAAAGGTCCGGTAGAGAAAGAGGAGAAACACACGAAGTTCCGAGAACTTGGTCTTCCCTCACAAGTCCTCGACGCGATCGAGAAGATGGGATACAGGGAGATGACCCCCATTCAGGAGGCTACCTATTCCATCATTACCTCAGGACAGGATCTCTGTGCCCTCGCGGAGACGGGATCGGGGAAAACGGCAGCCTGCGCGATTCCCCTTGTTCAAAAAATCGATATCTCACAGAATGCCATCCAGGGTCTGGTAATCGTCCCGACGCGTGAATTATGTCTTCAGTATGTGGATGAGATCGAGAAAATCGGCGCGGGAGCCGGTGTGGTATCGTTTGCCGTTTTCGGCGGATTCAGCAAGGAGATTCAGGTCGCCAAGATAAAACACGAGGTGCATATCCTCGTCGCGACTCCGGGACGGCTCATTGATCTTTTGTATGACGGGGTCGTCAGTCTGTCAAACGTGAAATGCGTCGTTCTCGATGAAGCGGACGAACTCTTAAAGGAAGGGTTCCTCGAGGACATTGAGTTTATCATGTCCTGCATGATCAATAGGCATCAGACGCTCCTCTTCGCCGCAACAATGGAGGATGACACCACAAAGCTTTCCCATGATTATCTGCTGAACCCCGAATACATCTCTCTTATCAAAAAGCGGGCTGCACCGGCAAGCATCGAACACTATTTCACCTATCTCCACCCGAATAGCAAGGAGGCGGAACTCATAAAATATCTTGAGAAAGAAAATGTCAGCCAGGTAATCATCTTCTGCAACGCCCGCCACAGGGTTGACACGCTATTCCGCGATATGCGGAAACACTACAAAGACATTGAGTATATACACGCCGGACTCAGTCAAAACAAGCGTTCCTCCATATTCAGGCAGTTCAAAACAGGAAAACTGCGTTACCTCATTGCCACAGATGTCGCCGGAAGGGGGCTTGATTTTACACATGTATCCCATATCGTAAACTGGGATTTACCATGGGAGGGAACACAATATACTCATCGTACCGGTCGTTCCGGGCGAATGGGGAAAAGGGGCCAGGCCTTTACACTTGTGACCAAACGTGATCTTCCCAAGCTTCGTGAAATTATCCGGAAGCAAAAGATTATCCCTCGCTGGATCGGAAAAGACCCGCTTCAGGAAAACAGCACGCCGCAGGAAGAGAAAACCCCCAAAAGAAAAAGACCCTACCAACGCTACAGAAGCGGCAAAGGAAGTATGTCAGGTCAGAAGTAAAGAGAAGGAAACAGCGTTAGGAATCAAAAATAAATAAGTTATACAGATTGCGCCGTAATGTTGTTTGTTCTCAGGGAGTGTTGAAGCGCGCATAACGAGTTATGCAAGCTTTGACACAACACAGAAAACAAGCAAAAGGACAAACAAGGTGTATGAGTTATTTATGCTTACCGACTCAGCTCAAACCTGTCTTGTGCTGGCTCTGAAATAATTCAAAGGTATCGTTCACATTTGCGAACTCCAGTGAATGGTTTTTGCACCCGTTGCGGGAACAAACTTTTATGGCCCCCCCCGCCTGTAATTGAAATCCAACTATGGGCTCCTTGCATTCACATGTTTGATACACAGGAAAAGGATTGCCGCAGTGCGGGCAGAACAGGCTGCAAATAGCACCTTCAATGTCATCCACGCCATCAAATTTTTTGTTATAACTGCCGTAAATCTGACTCAGATGAATATGACCTGACTTTTTTTCGGTCTTTTTTTCAAGATCTATTGAAGGAAGATCATCAATCCTGACATCAGGATTCACAAGGGATTTGCCACAAGCGGGGCATTTAACCAGAATTTTAATCGAACCACTCATATCGAACCTCCTTGTTTTTTGTGCCGTTCTTAAAGCTGATGGTCTCGTAAAGAGTCGAGATATGCACAATTTTGTCATTCCCATGAAGATGTGAATCCAGTGTTTTCAAGTACTTAGCACTCCATGGATTCCCGCCTACGCGGGAATGTCAGACTTTTTACGAATGCGTCAAAGCTATTCGCTGAAATACTCCGGCCTCATGGAGACGGTAAGCCCGTCGCCGCTGTTTTTCAGCCGCACGGCAAGTCCCTGAATCTTCGGCAGTTCGTATTCGAAGAAGTAACGGAAGGTATGGAGTTTCCCGCGGTAAAAATCTGTTTCGTCGTCCTCGGAAGCCCCCGCAAGGGCCTCATGTGCCTTGAGGGCCTGGAGAAGCCATTGCCAGGCGATGGCAATGATACCGAAGAATTCAAGAAACAGTGTCGCGTCGGCCAGAAAGATTTCAATCTCTCCCTTGAGGGCAAGTTCCGTCAGGCTCTGGGCAACTTCTTTCAGCAACTCCAGGGCCTCGCTCAGTTTTTCCGCATGAGGCGCCAATTCACCTATTCCTTTCGCCGCGGCAATTGTGCTTCCCACTTCCTCAAGGTAGAGGAAAAGGGCCTTACCGTTCTTCATAACCATTTTCCGGCCCAGAAGGTCCATCCCCTGGATTCCCGTGGTTCCCTCGTGAATGGGATGAATGCGCACGTCGCGGTAGTACTGTTCCAGTGGAAACTCATCGCAGTACCCATAGCCGCCCAGACACTGGAGCCCCTGGCTGCATGAGAGGACACCCATCTCCGAGGGATAGGTCTTTGCTATCGGCGTGAGGATCTCCAGGAGCAGTTCATTCTTTTCCTTTTCTTCTCCCGCTTCAAGGACCGTAATCAGATCGGTATATTTGGAACACTGGAAAATCAGAGAAAGAGAACCCTCCACGATAGCCTTCTGGAATAGGAGCATCCGTTTGACGTCGGCGTGTTCGATAATCGGCATCTGCGGTTCGGCCGGATCTTTCGATGTGATCTTTCTTCCCTGAAGCCTCTCCTTCGTATACTCGAGGGCCGCGTAATAGGCGGCGGAGGCAATAGCGACCGCCCCCATTCCCACGTCGATCCGCGCCTCGTTCATCATCTGGAACATATACCTGATACCCTTATGGGGCTCTCCCACGAGCCAGCCGCGGCAGTCGTCGTTCTCTCCGAGGCTGAGCTGCGTGATGGGTGCGCCGCGATAACCCAGTTTATGGAATATTCCGGCACAGGCCACATCATTGAATACCAGTTCGCCCTGTTCATTCAGTCTTTTGTTTGGGACGACAAAAAGTGATATTCCCCTGATGCCTATCGGCGCGCCTTCGATACGCGCGAGCATGAGATTGACCACGTTCTCGATAGAGTCATATTCGGCGCAGGAGATAAATATCTTCTGCCCTTTGATCGTATAATATCCTTCGTCTGTGGGACAGGCCGTGGTGGCAACATCCGTCAGCGATGAACCAGCCTGCGGTTCCGTGAGGGCCATGGTTCCCTGCCACTGGCCGCCAAACATCTTCGGCACATAGGCATCGATCAATTCCTGAGAACCGAAAGACATGACCAGATGGGCCGCTCCGGTGGTGAGAAAGGGATAGACACAGGCTGAATAATTGGCCGCCGAAAAGATCCCCCGGAAGGCCGTCATCACGCTCATCGGTATCTGCTGTCCACCCATTTCATAGGCCGCGTGTGCTCCGATCCATCCCCCTTCCCCGCAGGCCTTCATGACCGTTTCGACAACGGGATGGACCTTCACGGTGGTTCCCGTAAATTCGGGCTGCTGCTTATCCATTTCGGTGAACGCGGGAAAGAGAATTTCCTTTCCCATTCTCATTCCCGTGTCCAGGACCATGTCGAAGACTTCTCGGCTGTGATCGGCAAAGAAAGGGTACGCGGTGAGCGATTCCACATCAAACATTTCGTAGAGCATGAATCTCAAGTTTCTCATGCTGATAAAGGTTTGAGCCATGAACGAGTCCTCCTTTTTAGATGATGTTATACGTGAGCGCCTTCGAAGAGTAATTCTTAGATACCCTCCGGCAAGCCGGACGGTATCTATTTCCCCATAACGATCTGCATGATGGTCAAGGCCTGATTCCGGTCTTCCAGACTGATAGCGTCTTCCAGACTCATCCCTCCCGTGTTCCGGTTCAGCGCTTCTTTCGTAACCCTGAGGCCCAGGGGT
>Ga0268281_1000584_pt1 | contig 26438 bp, 25 predicted proteins | sample saktaG_10_FD_190134 | JGI IMG/M metagenome (GOLD analysis project Ga0268281, IMG submission 190134) | Saline water microbial communities from Sakinaw Lake, British Columbia, Canada - sak_2011_5_24_50m | ecosystem: Environmental > Aquatic > Non-marine Saline and Alkaline > Saline ...
AAACCTAAACCCAGTATCTTTGACACTTTATCAAATGCCTCTCCGCAGGCATCATCTCTTGTCTGACCCATAAATTGCAGGTTATCAATATCTTTCATATGCACAAGGCTTGTATGTCCGCCTGATACTATAAGCCCTGTTGCTGGAAATTCCGCCGGATACCCATCCCCTAATAAAGCCGCATAAAGATGGCCATGAAGATGGTTCAAAGGTATTACAGGGATATTAAGGCTGTAACCTATTGCCTTGGCCATTGATATACCAACAAGCAACGCACCCACAAGCCCAGGGCCTTGTGTCACGCTAACAGCTTTAATATCTCCTATTGTCATCTTTGCCGATTTTAAGGCTTTGTCTAATACGATATTTATATTTTCTGTATGGTGACGGCACGCTATCTCAGGGACTATGCCGCCATATTTTTTATGAAGGCGCAAGCTGGATACAACTATATTGGATAATATGGTCTTCTCTCCGGATGCTATGGCAACAGAGGTCTCATCACATGAAGTTTCTATACCGAGTATTGGAATAAGTTTATCTTTAGACATTATTTATAATATTCGACTTTAAGCCGTTCATGCCTTTGCCGGAGTCCCGAACCAAATCTGCTCTGAATAGCTTATGCATCTAGATTTGGTTCGGGACGAAGGTAAAGACATAAACGACATACGATTTAATTATTTTCTAAGCAGCAAGAAGAGTCGTGTACCTTTCTCTGTCATTAAGCAGGTTTATGGCCTCATTGACTTGAGTATCGTTGATAATCTTTTGTTCATAACCCGCGTCTTCTTCCATATCCTCTTCTGAACCATCATCCTGTTCAACTGCACCTGCCGGCACTAATATATCGGGGATTATTCCTTTTTCATGTATAATAGCGCCTGATGGCGTATAATAATAACTCGTTGTAAGCCTTAAGGCAGAGTTATCCTTCATTGGTATAACTGTTTGCACAGAACCTTTGCCAAAGCTTGTTTCACCTACGATAAGGCCTCTTTTATTGTCTCTTATAGCGCCTGCGACAATTTCAGAAGCACTGGCAGAACCCTTATTGACTATAACGACGATCGGAAAATTAGTATATGCCCTTAATGCCCTTGATCTAAAAACAGCATTTTGCCCTTCTATCCTTCCTTTGGTAGATACTATAATTTCAGGTTTTTTCAAAAATTTCTCACACACCATAACTGATATTTCCAGCAGGCCCCCCGGATTATTCCGTAAATCAAGTATCAACCTTTTCATGCCGCTTCTTATAAGGCTTTTTATAGCTTTGCTCAGATCAGTGGCCGTGTGTCTCTGAAAATCCGCTATTTTTATATAACCTATATCATCCTTTATCATAAACGCGTATTTTATAGATTCTATCTTAATGATAGCTCTTTTTATTTCAATATCCTTTACGCTCTGATCGGAATCTTTAAAAATAGTGAGCTTAACCATTGTCCCTGGCTGCCCTCTAAGCGCTTCTACCGCATCATCCAGATTAAAATCTTTTGTAGACTGATCATTTATTTTTATAATCTTATCTCCTGGCATTATACCGGCTTTATAAGCAGGAGTCCCTTCAAGCGGGCTTATAACAGTCAGTATTTTATCTCTTAATGTAACCTTTATCCCCAGGCCTCCAAATTCACCCAAGGCATCTGCCTTTAACTGCTTGTGTTGTTCAGGCGAAAGAAACGCGCTATGCGAATCAAGCGCGGATACCATACCATCAAGCGCCCCGTATATCAGTTCATCAGCAGGCACTTCTCTGACATAATTGGCATCGATAAGCGTAATCGCATCCGCAAAAAGTCCGAGCTCATAAAAGATATCTCCCTTTTTTACTGATAGTTCCGACAGGGTATTTTCAACTCTGCTGTTATCAACAAACAAAATATAAGCTATAAAAACAATACAGGACAGAAGCAATAATTTTACAAACAACCTCGGCCGTCTCATGTCTTATCTTTTTCAATAATATGTTTAAGCACCTGGTTTGCAATAGCAGGGTTAGCCTTGCCTTGGGTTTTTTTCATAAGCTGGCCTACTAAGAAACCCAATGCGTTCTTTTTCCCTGAAACGTAGTCGTCCCTGACTTTTGGGTTTTCCTTTAAAACTTCATACGCAAGCTGCTGGATAGCGGATTTGTCTGTTATCTGAGAAATGCCTTTTTCTTTTACGATATTTCCCGCGGTCTTACCGGTGGACAGGATTTCCTTTAAAATATCTTTGGCTAGTTTATTGTTTATAACGCCTTTATCTATAAGTTCTATCATTTCTGTTAAGTGCCGCGGGGTTATACTTAGAAGCTTAAATTCAGAGTTATGCTCGTTAAGGTATGACTGCAATTCTCCTATAAGCCAATTCGCGATGTATTTTGGTTTCGCGTACAACTTCACGCAGGCTTCAAAAAAATCTGACAGAGGCTTATCCATCACAAGGACTGAAGCATCGTATTCTGAAAGATTATATTCATCTTTAAATCTGTTACACTTGACCTGCGGCGTCTCTGGTAAAGACTCTCTTATTTTATCAACAATATCCCGGCTGATGGTAAAATCAGCAAGGTCGGGATCAGGGAAATACCTGTAATCATGGGCCTCTTCTTTTGTCCTCATGGGTTCTGTTCTTTTCTTATCTTCGTTCCAAAGCCGTGTCTCCTGCACAATCTTCTCCCCTGCTAATATCGTCTCAAGCTGTCTCTTCTGTTCATATTCAAGTGCGCGCTTTACGCCTTTAAAACTGTTCATATTTTTCAATTCCACCTTTGTGCCAAGCTCTTTTTGCTGTTTTGGCCTTATGGAGATATTCGCGTCGCAGCGAAGAGAACCTTCCTCCATATTGCAGTCTGAAACATCAAGGTAGCTTAATACTGATTTAAGGCACACAAGATAAGAGTATGCCTCATCTGGCGAGGCTATATCAGGTTCACTTACTATCTCAAGCAAAGGGGTCCCTGTTCTATTGTAATCAACATAGCTAAAAGGTTCTTTCTCGTCATGGATAAGCTTGCCCGCGTCCTCTTCCATATGAACTCTTGTAATGCCGATTTTCTTTACAGCATTATCTATAGTAATTTCAATAAAACCGCCTTTAGACAATGGCATATCATACTGCGAGATCTGATAATTCTTAGGCAGATCAGGATAAAAATAGTTTTTTCTGTCAAATTTCATTTTTTCCGCAACTTCTGAATCTAACGCAAGGGCTACCTTTATAGCGCACAGAAAATACTCTTTGTTTAATACTGGCAAAGACCCGGGGAAGCCAAGACATACAGGGCATACAGCTGTATTGGGGCTTTGTCCAAACTTATTCTGACAGCCACAAAACGCCTTTGTCTTTGTAGCAAGCTGCAGGTGTATCTCAAGCCCTATTGTAGTTAAATACTCACTCATAGATTAGGCCTTACCTTTTTCCAGTTTGCATTCTGTTCATAAGTATAAGCAGTCCGTATCAGTGTCTCTTCATCAAAATGCTTAGCCATCAGCTGCAAGCCTATAGGCAAACCGCCCTCTTTGCTGTACCCGCATGGTATAGATATTGCCGGTATACCCGCAAGGTTTGCTGGGATTGTAAATATATCTGAGAGATACATTGAGAGCGGATCTTTTATCTTCTCTCCGATCTTAAAAGCAGGAGTAGGTGAGGTCGGGGTAAGTATAAGGCCGCATCTTTTGAAAGCTTCATCAAAATCGTTCTTTATAAGCATCCTTACCTTCTGAGCTTTAAGATAATACGCGTCATAATATCCGCTACTTAGGCTGTAAGTACCAAGTATTATTCTCCTTCTCGCTTCAGGGCCAAAACCTCTTTTTCTGGTGGCCTTATACATATCCATTAGTGAGTCTCTATTTTCTCTTGATCCATATTGAACACCATCAAAGCGCGCAAGGTTTGAAGATGCTTCTGAGCATCCCACAATATAATAAACGCTTACTGCATATTCTGTATGCGGTAATGATATCTCTATAAATTCCGCTCCAAGTTCCTTTAATACAGAAATGGCAGCAGAGACTCTCTCCTTGACATCTTTATCCAGGCCTTCGATAAAATACTCTCTTGGCAGGCCTATTTTCAAGCCTTTTACATCTTCCGCGAGAGACTTTGTATAATCTGGCACAGAGATATCGACAGATGTTGAGTCCATCGGATCATAACCAGAAATAACACTAAGCAGGATGGCAGAATCTGTTACATCTTTTGTGATCGGGCCTATCTGATCAAGACTCGAGCCAAATGCTATCAGGCCGTATCTGGATACTCTGCCATATGTGGGCTTCATTCCAACAACGCCGCATAATGCGGCAGGTTGTCTGATAGATCCTCCTGTATCTGATCCAAGGGCAAGCACTGTCTCATCTGCCGCAACTAATGCTGCTGAACCTCCACTTGAACCTCCTGGTATCCTATTAAGATCATAAGGATTTTTTGTAGGGCCATAGCAGGATGTCTCACACGATGAACCAAACGCAAATTCATCCATGTTTGCCTTGCCAGCCAGCAATGCGCCTGAAGATTTAAGCTTAGCGACAACTGTAGCATCATACGGGGGCCTGAAGCCATCAAGTATCTTTGATGCGCAGGTAGTAAGTTCGTTCTCTACGCAGATATTATCTTTTATAACAACTGGGACCTTGTTCAGCGGGGAATTTTTTGGACCTTTAGGATCTTTATCTATAGTATCTGCACGCCCTAATAATATCTCTTTATCAAAATGTGCAAAGCCATTTATCTTAGGTTCTACCTTATCGTAACGGGAAATAAGAGAAGACGCGATATCAGCAGCTTTTATATTCTTGCTGGCAATATCTTCTTTTAGCTGATTGGCTGAAAGTTTACAATATTCCTGCATCTTATTCTATGATCCTGGGGACTTTGAAAAAACTATCTTTTTTATCCGGGGAATTCTTAAGCGCCTGCTCGCTGGACAATGATCTCTCTATTTTATCCTTTCGAAAGACATTACCCATTGAGGCAGCGTGGCTCATAGGCTCGACACCTTTTGTATCAAGCTTATTCAGTTTATCCATATAATGGAGGATATCGTTTAGCTGTTTTGCAAAGAGCTCCTCTTCTCCAGAATCAAGGCCTATCCTTGCAAGGTCCGCGACATATCTTATAGTATCTTTTTTTATATCCATATCTTATTCAAGCCCTACGCGGACTCTATATTTAACTTTTACTTCGCCGTCTTTTGGCACCTTTACATCAAACCTTACTGTAAATGCATCCACCTTATCATAGGGGTGAGAATTGCTTATGACCTTCCAGTTTCCATATAAAGGTTCGATAATACCTACTATGACAGCCTCTTCTTTATGATTTCTTAAGGTAACTTCCCATTCTGTCTCATAAAGTCTGGTTGTTATCTGCTTAAAATCTGTCTGCTTCCTTTCGCAGACAATATCAAATGCTTCACCTACCTTGAGCTTTATCTCTTCATCCTTTGGTGTATGTTCTATCTTATCCTCACCTATAAACTGAAGGCTCTTTGCATCATCTTCCTTATAGAGCCGCATGACACCTGCTGGGAGCGGCATACCAAGATTATTGTTTTTTTCGTTTTTAAATTTTATATAGACATTAACAGGCTGTTTTGGCAGATTTTCCATATACTGCCTTGTATACCATGTCCTTATACCATATACTAAGAACTCTTTTTCTATCTTTATATTTTTTGCCTCTAAAAGACTTACCTGTTTTGTCTGATTGTTCTTTATGGTCGTCTTCCTTTGAAGATCATAAATATGGTATTCGAAGAATGCCTTCTCCTGGAATTGTTCTCTCGATCCACTTAAAGATGGCGATCTTACCTCGTAATCCATATATTGCATTTTGTCTTTAGCCCTATTTACCTCTCCTGCAACAAGTTTAAGCTTTGCATCTTTATAGGTTGTGCCGCTTCTGTTATCAAGAGATACCCACCCAGATAGATCAGACTTTGTATCATCCTGATTTATCAAAAGCACATAATCTGCTTTCCAGGAGATATTACTTGTAAGATATGATACCTCTATATCGTGGCTTGCTTTGCTTGAATTATCATAAAGCCAGGTAAGGGTAGGTTTTGCTATCAGGTTCTCAGGTATTTCTGGAAGCACCTTGTATCCTGGATGGCCAAGATATATCTCGTTATTGATCTTATAGATCTGGCCATTGTTATTACTTAAAAGCTCTGCGTCAACAGTCTCTTTTCTGTCCTGGTATTGGTTCCAATCTATTATCTTGATATTCTTTCCAACATACTTATCAAGCAGCTTGTTAGCATCCATAAGGTCATATTCATAATTCTGTTCAAGAACACTGAACTTATCAGGCGCATTAAGCGATATCGCATGCACAGTTACAGGCATAATATATGAGGCAACATCCATAAACCTCAACTCTCCCTCACCTTGCGGCAGAGTGATCTTTCTTACATCCTTTACAAGTCCAAGGTTGCTGTTATATACAGTAACCTCAACGCTTGTCTGATCATCTATTGTGCTCTTTAAGGTCGTCTGTGCAACAGCTGATAAAGAAAACATAAATACAAACATTGCTACAAAAATACAGACTTTGATCTTCATATATCCTCCTTTTCTATATTAACTCATAGAATAACATATATTATTATCTATGTAAAGTAGTAAGCACGTAAATACTGCAACAGTACATATGAAATATTTGCATGTCTTTCGTGCCTTTGTCTTAAGCAGCGATTTGGATTTTTTTGCCCTGAGTGAGCTAATCTGCAAAAATACCATCGCTGCGTAGACAAAGGCACGAAAGACATGCATTATTCGAATGTAGAGATAAAAGCATAAACGCCTAATATTTACAAAAGCAAATCGGACAATGACGCAAACTCGTTTAATCCTAACTGTTCTGCCCTTACACGAAGATCCAGATTAAGCCGATTAAATGCATCGGTTAATATGCTTTTATCTAAATTTAACGTTTTTGAATTAGATAGGGCGTTAAAAAGTGTCTTTCGTCTTTGATTGAAACCAGCTTTTATAACGCTAAAAAGATAGTTCTCATCCTTGACATCCGCCAAGGGCTTTTCGCGTATACTAAGCCTTAGGAATGAGGAGTCTACCGCGGGCTGGGGGAAAAACCCTGCTTTGCCTATCCTGCATAATATATCGGCCTGGCAATGGTATGAAACGCCCAGGCTTAATATCCCATAATCTTTGCTGCCGGGTTTTGCTGTAATACGCTCCGCTACTTCTTTTTGTACGGTTATAAATATAGAATCTATAAGGGCCTTTTGGGCTATCAAGTGAAATATTATAGGAGAGGTAATATAATAAGGCAGGTTTCCAATTATCTTTATTTTGTTTTTTAAACAGGGGATAGAGTATTTTAATATGTCAGAATTTATTATCTCTATATTATCTTTGCCTTTGAAAAAATCTTTCAACAGAACCGAAAAACCCCTGTCTTTTTCCACAGCAATCAGTTTCCTGCAAACAGGCTGTATGCCTTCTGTAAGAGCGCCCAGTCCCGGCCCGATCTCCAACACTGTTTCATGTGTTTTTATATCGCAAAGCCCTACTAAACGATCTCTTTTACTCTGCAGTATCAAAAAGTTCTGGCCCATCGCCTTGTTTACATAAAGGCCATTTTCTTTTACTATCCTTTTGATTTCCGATGCACTCAGCAAGTTATATAACCTTTAATAATTTAAATACATATCAATAGCTGTCTTTATGGCCTGCTTCATGCTGTCAGGGTTAGCAATACCTTTACCCGCGATATCAAGCGCTGTACCATGGCCGGGTGATGTACGAATAAATGGAAGCCCTAATGTGATATTGACTGAGCTGTTACGCCCTATCATCTTAAGCGCTACCAGGCCCTGATCATGATACATACATAATACAGCATCATAGGCCCCCTTCATCAAATCGAAGAAAACCCCATCTGCGGCTAAAGGCCCCTTCGCGTTTACCCCTTTTCTTCTGGCATCTTTTATCGCAGGAAGGATAATTTTTCTTTCTTCATCGCCAATCAGGCCATTATCGCCTGCGTGTGGATTCAAACCGCACACGGCTATAAGAGGCTTTCTCGTTTTGAAATAGCGCCTAAGATGTAAATCCGCGAGAACCAGCTTATCCGATATGCCTTCCCTGCTTAAAGATTTGGATATGTCTTTCACGGGCACATGCGTGGTAGCTAAAAAAACTTTAAGCCAATCCGATGTAAGCATCATCGCGTATTTTTTAGCGTTTGTAAGGTGGGCAAGAAACTCTGTGTGGCCTTTATATTTAAACCCTGATAATCCCGCGGCATGTTTATCAATAGGGGCAGTAATAAGAATATCTGCCTTACCTGATTCTATTAATTTTACCGCTTTTTCAATATAATGTATGGATTCTCCGCCAAGAACGCCTGATATTTTACCTTGAGAAAACTTCGACTTGCACTTTTCTGAAACGTCGAAAAACAGTATATTACCCTTAGAAAAATTTATTTGGCTTTCATCTTCTATCCTCGCATATACAATATTTTTTTTATTCTTACGGCAAGCTCTTTTAAAAAGACTTTCATTTCCTATAATTAAAAAATTGGCGAGCCTTCTTATAGCAGGGCTTGCCAATGCCTTTGATATCACCTCAGGCCCTATACCCGCGGGATAACCCATGGTTATACAGGCGCAGGGGCAAGGCTTAATTAATCTTGATATACGCATCCTCTTTTAATTTACCTACAAATTCTCTTAATGTCAGTTCTGACTCTCTCTGGAAGAGTCTTTCTTTTATTATATCGTTTACTTCTATTATCGGTACAGTGCCTGCCTGCTTTTTATCTAAAACCATTACTATATAAAAACCTGATCCTGTTTCAATAATATTTGATATCTCACCCGGGTTAAGTTGGGATATAGCATTTTCAATTTCAGGAATTGTGCTCCCTGCAGGCATATAACCCATATCACCTCCTTTATCGGTGTTTGGGCCTTGCGAAAACTGATTTGCAAGCATGTCAAAATCTTCACCCTGGCCTATTCTCTTAAGGATATCCTCAGCAAGTTTTCGAGCGCTATAAAGTGTTTCCTGATCTAAAGGTTTTACAAGAAGCACTTTAAAGCGAACCATATCAGGCATGGAAAAATCTTTTATATTTCCATAATAATACGCTGTTACCTGCGTAGGGCTTATGCTTACCCGGCTGGCTATAATGCCATTTACGAGCTTGCGCATCATAATCTGTTCTTCATATTTTTTCTTAAGCCTTGCGATTGTCACGCCTGAAGCGCTTATTGCCTTGTAAAATTCTTCATCACTGTCAAATCTTTGTTTTACATCTTCAAGCCGCTCCTGGATTTCGAAATCATCAACCATTACTTTTCTTTTTTTGGCTTCCTGAAATATAAGTTTTTCTTCTATAAGCCTGTTCAGGGCGTCCTGCCTTGCCTCATCCATTTTCTGCTCTAAACCCTCTTCGCCATAACGCAGCCTGTAATCAGCTATAAACGGGAGCATAGACTCCTTCAGCTCACTTTCTGTAATGATATCCTCATTGACAACAGCCGCTATTTTGTCGATAAGAGATGCTGCGCAGGCTACCTGTGCAGATAGCCTAAAAGACACGCAAAGCAATAAGATTAAGATAAGTATTACTTTTTTATGCATACTAGTCGCTATTTGGCAGAATCTGCGGGCAGCTCATCCTCCGCGGGGGCTTCTTTGTCAAGTGATTGCAGGATATCCTGATTTATTGATATTTTAGACTTATCTTTTAAGGTCTTGGTAAATTCATCAAAGCTTTGCCTTTGCTTGTCTCTCATAATAGATGTTCTTACGTTATCCTTTACTTCTTCAAAGCTGCGATATGCAGCAGGCTTACGGTCGGTAAGGCGTATAACGTGATATCCAAACCTGGTCTTAATCACATCACTCGTTTCTCCGACATTAAGGCTAAAAGCGGCATTTTCAAATTCAGGTATCATCTGGCCTTTTTTAAAATACCCCAAATCGCCGCCTCTGTCCTTGGTTAGGTCTTTGGAATACTCATTAGCTACAGCCGCAAAATCCGCTCCTCTGTCAAGCTCGCCCTTTGCCTTTATTGCCTCTTCTTCCGTACTTGTTAATATATGGGATGCCCGTACCATCTCTGGCACCATATACTTCTCTTTATTCTGTTCATAGTAGCTGCTGACATCATCATCGGAAACAGGCGCGCTTTTCTTTGTCTCATCTTCAATAACCCTGGAAATAAGTATCTTCCTGTTTGCATCATCTATTAATTCTTTTATATCAGGGTCATTATGCAGCTTACGACTTTTTGCCTCATCATATAATAACTCTTCTACTATCATTTCATCAACAATCTCTTTTTTATTCTGCGCCGCGAATGCCTGATAGTATTGAGGAAGCTTTTCTATCTTTTCATTAAGCATTGTTATGGTAATAGGCCTGCCATTTACAGTAGCGACAACATCTTCCTTTACCCGTCTCGCGCAGCCAAAAGCCATGACAACGCAAGCCATTACTAATACCGGAAACCATCTCTTCATCGCATTACCCCTTTCTGGTTTATACTAATTATAAGTGCAATAATCTTATCATATATAATGACTATATACAAGCAAAAACACTAAATATTGTTCTAAGGACTTTGATTAAATTACATATATAGACACTTGTGTTAATTCTCGCAGGAACGCAAAAATTCACCCAGCGAGTGAATTTTTGCTCCACGCTGCTGCCTGCCTACCGGTAGGCAGGCTCGCTCTCGCATAGAAGCTTTACAGGGCGAACCGTGCCCGCTCGCACCAGCAAGGTCCTGCTCGAATTACACAAATGTCTATATACTATAACAAAGCAACATTTTGGGCGTGAACTCTATTGTACAGCGTTTATGCCTTTGCCTTAAGCAGCGATTTGGCTTTTTTTGCCCTGATTTTACCTAATCCGCAAAAATACCATCGCTGCGTAGGCAAAGGTATAAACGATTAGGTATTACGGGGATTAAGGCCTTGAGCGTTCTCTGATAGCATCCCTAAGCAGCCTGCAATAAAGGTCAAAACCTACGGCCGCGATATAACCGTGCTGCTGCGTGCCAAGTATATTGCCAGCACCCCTTATCTGAAGGTCTTCCATGGCTATCTTAAACCCGGACCCGAGCTGTGTAAAACGCTCAATAGCCATTAACCTTCTTTTTGAATCTCCGGAAAGGCCATGTTCTGGTATCAGGCATATCGCGTAAGCCTTGACATTGAATCTCCCAACCCTGCCTCGTAATTGGTAGAGGTCTGCCAAACCAAATTTATCCGCGTTATTTATAATAATAGTATTCGCGTTAGGTATATCTATGCCTGATTCAACTATAGTTGTAGAAACCAGGACATCCACTTCACCTTTTATAAAATCCAACATTACAGTTTCGAGTTCTTTAGCAGCCATTCTACCGTGCGCAATGGCAATACGCGCGCCAGGGCCTATGAGCTCTTTTATCTTTAAGCTGATCTTGTCTATTCCTTTTATCCTGTTATTTACAAAATACACCTGGCCTTTTCTTGAAATCTCATGCAAGATAGCTTTCTTCAATAAATTGTCATCGTAAGCGGACACGATAGTTTTTATCGGTAACCTGTCAAGAGGGGGTGTATTTATAGGTGACATGTCCCTGGCGCCTGTCAGGGACATATAAAGCGTGCGTGGTATAGGGGTCGCTGTCATTGTAAGGACATCCACAAGTAATCTCAGCGTCTTGAATTTTTCCTTTGCCTTTACCCCGAAACGCTGTTCTTCGTCTATAATAACAAGGCCTAAATCTTTAAAAATTATATCATCGGAAAGGAGCCTGTGCGTGCCTATAACAATATCGACATTGCCCTGCTTTAATGCTGCAAGAACCTGTTTTTGTTCATGTTTTGTGCGAAACCTTGAGAGCATCTGTACATTTACAGGAAACTCTTTCATTCTTTCGCAAAAGGTATTATAGTGCTGCTCCGCGAGTATTGTTGTCGGGACAAGGATAGCTGTCTGCTTGTTGTCCATTGCCGCCTTAAATGCGGCCCTTAACGCAACTTCTGTTTTTCCATAGCCAACATCGCCGCATAATAACCTATCCATGGGTTTTGGCCGCTCCATATCAGACTTTACATCAGATGAGGCCTTTGCCTGGTCAATTGTATCTTTATACGGAAATGCTTCCTCAAGCGTTTTCTGCCAATCTGTGTCTTTAGAGTAAGAAAAACCTTTAAGCTTCATACGGCTTGCCTGCATCTGAAGAAGCTCAAGGGCATATGAGACAGCTATTTTCTTTGTCCTGTCTTTTGCCCTCTGCCAGGCCTTTGTGCCTAGCTTGCTTAATCTTGGTGAACGCTTATAAAAACTTATATATTTTTGTATCAGGCTTATCTCTTCCGCGGGTACATAAAGCTTGTCCTTGCCCGCGTATTCTATTAAGAGATAATCCTTTATCTTATCGCCTGCTTCCCTTACCTTTCTTATGCCCTGATATATACCTATACCATGATCGATATGCACAACCATATCTCCTGGCATTATATCTACGAAATTATCAATAGGCACTCCTTCGCCCATATCGTGGAAAAAGCTCTTTTTGCCATGGCCATGCGCTGGCGCGCGCGGTAACACTATAACCATTTGATGGACAGAAGACATCTCAGATGTTGTGAGATTAAATGAATAGATAGAAGATATCTTATTATCGGAAAATTCTATACGAACAGGCTGCTCAAAGCCAGCTGGAAACACGTCAACAACCCCTCCCCTGTGGGCAAAATCTCCTTCCTGAGATATGAAATCAGTTATATCATAACCCAGCCTTCTAAGTTCTTTAAGCAGGGCATCTTTTTGTTGAGTTTGATTTTTATATAATTTAATGGATTCAAACATAGGCGGGTATATTATGATTTCGATTGAACTTAATACTTGCTACTATGCACTACATCCTGTTAGGTACGGAAACTCCCAACAATGTAAGTGCCTTTGAGAATACCTTCTTTAGGGATTCTACAAGCATGAGGCGAGCTAAGGTAAGATCCGCATCATCGCTTACAACACGGTGTTTGGCGTAAAAACTGTGGAAACTGCCTGCCAGCTCCATCAGATATGATATAAGTTTATGCGGTTCAAGGTTTGTCGCGCAATATTTTATCGTCTCAGGAAATTCCCTTAATAAACGCATTGTCTCTAGCTCTTCCTCTGAGTTTAATAATGCGAGAATTTCATTTTTGTCTTCACCTCTGCCTCTACCCTTACCTTGCTCATCCCTGTGTTCTAATATTCCGCATATCCTCGCGTGGGCGTATTGTATATAATACACAGGATTTTCCATGGATTCTTTTTTGGCAAGCTCGAGATCAAAATCCAGGTGGCTGTCCCTGCGCCTTGTAAGGAAAAAGAACCTTGTAACATCTTTCCCCACCTCATCCATAACCTCTCTTAAGGATATGAACTCACCCTCTCTTGTAGACATACGGACAGGGATACCGTTCCTGCAAAGTGTAACAAGCTGTATTATAAGAATGGAAAGGACAGCAGGGTCTTTTCCTATGGCCTGGCAGGCGGCTTTCATCCTATTTATATAACCATGATGATCAGGCCCCCACAGGTCTATCAACAAATCAAATCCTCTCTTAAATTTATCTTTATGATACGCTATATCGGGCGTTATGTATGTATAGCTGCCATCGCTTTTACGCAAAACCCTGTCTTTATCATCGCCAAATTTTGTGGACGAAAACCATAAGGCGCCGTCTTTTTCATATAAAAATGATTTTTCATCAAGCTCTTTTAATGCCTTTTCGATATTGCCTGATTCTCCAAGCTTGCGCTGTGAATAATAATTATCGAACTTAACTCCAAAATCCAAAAGGTCTTTTTTTATGCCTTCCATTATGTACTTTATGCCGAAATCACAAAAGAACCTTATATTTTTATCGTCGGGCGCAATCATGCTCTTATGATGTTTCTCGACAACCATTTGGGCTATATCAACGATATAATCTCCTTTATAACCATTTTCAGGAAAAGGATAGGCCTCTCCGAGAAGTTCGCAATACCTGGCATGTATGGATCTGCCGAGAATAATTATCTGGTTCCCTTCATCATTAAGATAATATTCTCTCATTACCTTATGCCCCGCAAACTCCAATATATTAGCAAGGACATCGCCCATCGCGGCCTGCCTGCCATGCGCTACGCTTAAAGGGCCTGTCGGATTAGCACTTACGAATTCTATCAGGATCTTTTTAGGCAGGGCTTGGGCTAATCTTCCAAAATCAGCGCCTTTATCTTCTATTTCATTTATAACATTCCGCAGATAGGCTTCCGAAAAATAAAAGTTTATAAAACCAGGGGGCTTTATTTCTATTTTTGATATAAAGCTATTTATATCGGATTTTGATAAACAACTTTTCAATGATTCGACGATGTCTTCGGCTGCTTTCATCGGACTAAGGCCATTAACCAGCTTGCATACCTGCATAGCGATGTTTGTGGATAGATCACCGAGGGCACGATGCTTTGGTGCCTCGCATATAATCTCAGGCATGTTTTTTAAAGACCATTTATCAGACAGGGATTCAACGGTCAATATTATAATATCTATTAATTTAGTCTTCATCTAAGTTGTTATAATAAAGTAAAATAGGGGCATTCTGCTCTAAACTCAAATCAGCATACCCCTATTTCCTATCTTTTATGGTTATTGTTTTCGCGTCGCCCCAAAGCCTTTCTAAATCATAGAATCGCCTTGCCTGCTCTTGGAATACGTGAACAATCACATCTGAATAATCCAGAATAACCCACTGGCCGTCTCTTATGCCTTCCTTATGCAAAAGCCTTATGCCAAGCGCATCAAGAGAATCAATTATATGATCTGCTATTGCTGTTGTTTTTTTAAAAGACTCGGCGCCTGCGATAACAAAATAGTCACAAAAAAATGTAACATTTCGCATATCCAGTATTTTTATATCTTCTGCTTTCTTTTCTAATGCTAATCTGCCTACGATTAAAGCTTTTTCTTTAGATTCGGTATTTGTCAAACGCTATTTTCCCATTATTCTATACATGCCTGTACCGCAATCAGGGCATTTACCCTTCATGGCCTTACGCCCGTTCTTCATTTCAACTTCCTTGGCGTCTTTCATCTCTTTCTTTGATTTACACTTAACACAATATCCTTCTGCCATATTCCCTCCTCTTTGTTTTTCGGTATTGTAGCATAGCAGGCAACCTTAGTCAAGGTATTTAGGGTGAGCCCTGTCTTTGTCTTTTAAGCCATCTCTCCTGCGCGTAATATCCTTTCATCTTGCTTTTAAGCTTTGGGATCCATGGCCTAAGGTTAGGCCTTACAACAAGCATTATAAACAACTGCCCCAATAAGGCGGCTAACGCATCCGCTTTGATATCCGAAAGGGAAAAACCTCTGTGCGCTGAAAAAAACTGCAGGCACTCATCAATCACGCCAAAAAATACGGCCAGAGAAAACCCGAAGATATAAAGCCTGATATCATGCAAATAATTATGCAATAGCCTGAAAGACATTATGCTCACCATAAAATATAAAAAGATATGCATTCTATTGTACGGCCCGTCTATCATGTAATAAACATGAGCCATTATAACAGTAAGCACAATATAGCATACATAACAAGAAGTATTCCTTTGCCTTTTTATAAATGCCAAATAAAACAGAAGAAGGAACAGGGGTACTGCTATAAATATCCCGGGAAAATACTCGATATCTTTACCCGCTATTAAATTTAGTACAACCCATACCGCGGGCAAGATATCCGTTGCCATAAAAAGAAAAACTATAAAAGATATGAAAAGTATCCAATCAAGTATAGCAGTAGTATTAGGTCTCATGATTTAAGAAATTTATACAAATAAGGTTGTAGCAAGGGTAACCTTAAGCTGCTGTAAAGAAAAAGGCTTTGTTATATATCCTGATGCGCCGCTTTTAATGGCGTTTATACATATATCGTGATCCGATATACCGCTCATCATAATTACCTTTGCCTTAGGATCTGCCCTTTTGATCTCATTTAAAAGATCTATGCCATTAATGCCTGGCATAACTATATCAAGAAGTACGAGCTTGGGCTTGGCAGAGAGTAATTTATTTACTGCTTTGTCCGGCTTGCTTACGATTTCACATGTATAATCATTGGATTGCAAATATGACTTGACCATATCTAATATATCCAGGTCGTCATCGATTACCAATATATCACAATATTTCCCGCGGGGTTTTTCCTGTCTGTACCTCTGAAGCTGGCCTTTAAGGGCCTGCGCGATGTCATTTTCCGTGCCTGTCTGTACAATATAAGAAGAGGCCCCTTTCTTGATTGCTGCCTCAGCCAGTTCTCTGCAATCAGACCTTGTTAACATTATAACAGGAAGGCCCGGGTTTTTGGCCTTTACCCTGAACAGTATATCAATTGAGTTTTCTCCCTTAATATCTATGTTTAAAAGTACGATATCGGGCTTCTTTTCATCTATAATATCTGTTATACCTTCTCCCGTAGTTATGCCCATACTCCTGCTAAAACCTTTTTCTATGAGCATACCTGTTAAAAAGGTCAGGGTATTTTTATCGCTGTCTACAATTAAAACACTGTCTTTAGGCATAAATTATATAGCCTCAATCATTCATAGCTAATAGCTATCTGAAGAGTTTCCTTGTCTTTAGCCATGCTCTTGGGAAAAGGGGGAAAAGGCGCTAAATTTATTATACTTCTTATACCAAGATCTGACAAGCTCGAATTGTCTCCTTTTGAAATTTTTGGCTTAGAGATAAGATCGCCTTCGCGGTTTATATCAAACGATATAAAAACCTCTCCGCGGAGAGGAATACCCGGCCTTTTTTCCTCAACCTTTCTATTGATAATCGACGCTATCAGGTCATAATATTCTTCGGCAGTCATATCATCAGTTATTTTAGCGGAATCTGTTTTCGCGAGTTCCTCTACAGCTATATCCTGCGCGACCTTGCCTGTTGAAAGCAAATCACCCTTTTCTTCCCCGCTTATGATATGTGGGGTGAGAAATATAACAAGCTCTGTCTTTTCAGGATTTGTGCTGCCACCGCTGCCGATAGTCCTTGTCCGGAATAGATTACCAAGAAGAGGAATATTAGCAAGCCCGGGCACCTCTCTTACGCTCTCCCTTATGTTTTCCTCTATTAAGCCGCCTATAAGAACTGTTGAGCCATTCTTTACCATAACAGTCGTTTCTGTTGTGGTAGTTTTTACTACGGGTATTTTATTTCCGCTGCTGGTTATAACAAATTCGCTTATCTGCGAGCTTACCTCAGGCCTTATCTTCATTGTAATAAAACCTTCATCATTTATAGTTGGTGTTACAACAAGCTTTATACCAAGATCGATAAAGGTTACATTCTCCGCTTCAATATTTCCTGTGCCGCCGCTTCCCTGACTGATCGTGCGTGTAGCATACGGCTGGTTTGTCCCGACCAGAATACTTGCCTCTTCATTGTTTAAGGCAACTATTCGCGGGGAAGACAACAGGTTGGTTTCACCGTATTCCCTTAATGCCTGTATAACTGCCTGGTAACCTTCTGTAGCAAGATTGCCTATCTGCAATGCGCCTCCTGCGCCTTGTGTAGAGGGTATAGGTGTTTGCTGGTCAGGAAATTTTAAACTTACCCCAAGGGTCGCAACCTGATGCAAGCTGCTCTGCATCTTTGTAAACACCGCGTCCCAGTTTATACCTGTATTATAATCATCATTAAGGGTAACCTGCAGTATCTTTGCCTCTATTATAACTTCCTTATGCCTTTCATCAAAAGCGGCAATCACTTTATCAAAAGCAGGCATTTTGGTTTTAAGATCAGTTATAGCAACCTTATTTGTGCGTTCATCAACGCGCAGGTTTCCGATATTTTTGGTAAGCATCTCGCTAAGCCTGTCTTTAAGATCGCTTGCCTTCGCGTATTGGAGGTTGTACACCTTTGTTGTCAGAGATACATCAAGATATTCTATCACCTTTTCCATTTCGGCAACAGCCTCAGGGATATCCATAAGTATTATCGTATCAGATATCTCATCCGCTACAACTCTTCCGATATTTGTCTTTAGCTGCGAAACAGCCTTTGACACTTCAGCGGCAGTTACATGCTGAAGTTTTACGGATTTGACAATTCTCTTATCCTCATACTTCTTTCCGTACATAAGCTCATAATCCCGCTCTGTCATTACATAGATAATATTATTTCTCTTTTCATACGCAAGGCCGTTCGCGGCTATGATTATTTCAAAAGCATCCCATATATCAACACCTTTAAGGAATAATGTTACCTTGCCAGTCACGTTTTTGCCGGCTATTATATTAAGGCCGCCCCTCATAGACAATAACCTGAAAACATCAAGGATATCCATGCCCTTTATGTCAAGGGACAACTTTTCCGGCGCTTGGGCCGCGGCAGGCATGCCGCCTTGCGCTAAAAGGGTATTACAAGGAACGATTGTCATGGATAACATCAAAAAAATTATTAACAGTATCTTCATCTTAAATCCTCCCTCTTATTATAATGACAGTGTAACGGTTTCATCATTACGCGCCAATACAACCTTTCCTGTTGATATGTTCTTTATCTTTATGTCGTTTATCGTCTCGCCCTCTTTCAAGAAAAGAGTTTGATTATTTTTCTTATCTTCTATGATTGCCTGTGGAATATCCCCTGGCATTATACCTACAAGCCTGAGATCCTTTGTAAGATCATTTAGGCTAGGGCCTTCCGGAACAGAGGCTTTCCTCGTATCAGTAACAGGCGGCGCGAATATGGCCTTGGCATTGATGAGTTTCTGATATTCATCGAATGAAGCGCCTGCCTTATCCTGGGCCGCCGGCTTTTTATCCTGTACCGGGGCTTTATCTTCTGCCCCAGGACTATCAGATTGTCTTGTCTCGGATATCGAGGCTATCAGCTTCTTAAGATTTTCAACCTCCTGATCATCTTTTGCCCCCGCAAGATTAAACATAAAGTATAAAACTGCTGATATCGATATCAGGATAATGCCAATTACTATATAAGTTGGATTAATATTTATCCGTGGTTTCGCCAGAAAGATTTTAAGTTTTGATTTGTCGAAATTTACTCCAGCAGCAGATGGCTGGTGGCCGTTCTTATCTTTAATACTATCTGCGCCTGAAGAAACAGGGATAGGCACTATAATATCAGATAAATCAGAGATGTCTCGCGGCTCTCCAGCAGCATGCTCGGCATCCATATCCGGCTTTTTTTTGCCTTTTATCAAATGTAAAAGCCTCTCTTCAGGTGAAATCTCTCTGTTCATACTATCTGACCTCATGCGCCATAATCTCTTCTACGATACTTTCATCAACAAATTTCCTATCGCGCATAATAAGCATCTCAAGGGCATCATGGCAGAGCATTGATATTTTCCTTGGATAACCTTGAGTATGTTCATATATATGCCTTATGGCATTATCCGTAAACAACCCTTGCTCGCTTTCATAACCTGCCTGTTTCAGCCTGAAATTAATAAGCGCGCGTGTCTCGGATTCATCCAAGGGGTTTATAATATATTTTAAATTTATCCTGTCCATAAAGTTTCGTATCTTTCTTATCTTCGGGAGGAGTTCTATCTGCGAAAGTATAATGAGCTGTAAAAGTTTATATTCATTAGTCTCATAATTTAATAATGTCCTTAGTATCTCAACCTGGGCAGGCGTAAGCTTCTGGCCCTCATCGATAAGGAGCACTATTGTCTTTTTTTCGTCAACACCTTTCTGGAAAAGATATTTTTCAAGAGCATCCTTATAATCAAGCGTAGAACGAAATGAAGGGCTCACCCCAAACATCTTGGCAAGGCTTGAAAGAAACTGAAATTCTGTCTTATAGCTGGGGTCGAGTATCATATGAAATATAAAATCCGGCTCATCTTTAAAAATCTGTATAAGCATCCTGCTTAATGTGGTCTTTCCTGTTCCAACATCGCCTAATATAACATTAAGCCCTCTGCGTAATCTTATGGCTATCTCAAGCCTTTTAAGCGCTGAATCATGCGAGGATGACGGGTAGAAAAAGTATGGGTCAGGACTTGTCGAAAATGGCTCTGACTTTAAATTTAAAGCCTCATAATAACTCATTACATCCTTTCCTAATCTTTACCAACTTAATCTTTATCTTCTGTAAAGATATTCCATCTTTTCTCAAATCCCGGACAGCCTTAAGCTCTTCCACTGTTAAATCATCAAAAAACCTAAAATTAGTCTTTATCCCCCTTGCTACCTCTTTTATAAGCCCTATCTTGAGATAGAATTTTAACGTATCCACCGAGTGGCCTGTTACATGAGCAAGGTCTTTCAACAAATATATATTTCTCATCAGTATTTTACACTTGTAATCCTTTGGACACTCCGCATTTTCAGAATTAATCCGCCCCGTAACAAATTTTGCTGATTAACGTTTGCATATAAATTTGGTTCGGGGCTCATTAAAAAATCCAGCAGTGAGCTGGATTGGTATATAAATTTATTACTACTCTCTAAGTAGGGAGCCCACCTTCTCCCTGCTCATAGAGTAGTTTACATTTTTTAAACTACTATGTCAACCATTTAATATGAAAATTATAAAAAAATTTTGAGAACTCACTCCCTTATTAGAGAGTAATATGTATCATTTGACATATTACTCTAACACCATGCATAGTACGTCGTTTGTGCCTTTGCTTTCGCAGCGCGGGTATTTTTGCAGTATATTTAAAGTCAAGGCAAAAAAAGCCCTATGCGCTGCTCCAGCAAAAGCACAAACGACTACAATCCTACAGAGATCAGGTCCCAATTTACAGGCTATTATCTACTATGCTTTGAATTTTTATAAAATTTTTAAAGAGAGATTTTGGAGATGAGCATGGCGGCTCTTATCACTACTGCTTTCTGGCCACCTCTTGCATTAAGATTAAGCTTGTCTACCTTGATAAGCTGGGGAGAGTTTTTAATATCATATATAAATCTCATAAGAGAGCTCATATCAGACTCTGTTTCTATCTCTACCTCAAACTGCCTATAATGTTCTTTTTGCCTTGCGGGCTTAGGCCTCATGCTCGTTATTCTTAAACTTGAACGCCTGGCAGCTTTTTCAAGTTCATCAAGGACAATAGTAATCTCCTGTTCATCGCTGGGACTCTGTTTGAGTTTTTGCGTAAAATTATTATACTCTGCCTCAATCTTGCTTTTGTCTTTCATCAGAGAAAGTGATTTCTGCAGTTTCGCCTTTATTAACTCTATTCTACTATTAACGTTGCTCCAGCGGGTAACAAGCGGCTCTATCAAAATTATATAGATTAAAGAAACCGCTACGACCAGTATAACAATATACAATATATATTTTTCTCTGGATGAAAGTTTTTTAAACATACCGCGTTATAACCTCTGTTAAAAATTATCTACGGTTAAACTCTTGCTAATCAGTGCTTTCAATTTTAAAATTACATCTTATCTGAAAATCAACCACAGCGCCTTCTCTTGTCTGCCTCTGCACCACTGAGCGCGTTTGAACATTACTAAAAACCTTTGAGGCTTCTAGTATGGATACCAGGCTAAAGACATCTGACATCTTACCGGCTTTTCCGCTAAAACGGACTGTTCTAGATATATCATCATAATCAAAATCAAGCAATGAAATACCTGCTGGTATAAGATCGTAGAGATTATATATGACATCAAGAGAAGATTCGCCCTCTGAAAGGTGAGCTTTAATACTGCGGAGTTTCTTCAGCTTTGCCTCTATCTGGCTTGATGTTTTATTGATTTGGCTGTATATAAACTCAAGGTTTTTTAACGTATTTTCCCTTTGACATATTTTAAAAAGTACCGCGCCAAACAGGGCAGAAAATATAGTTACTAAAAGTGCGGCTGTAATAGCGGCCTTTTTAATCAACAGTTTCTTTTTATTTTTCGTCTTCTGATCTTGAGGCACTAAGTTTATGCCAGCCTCTACGAATGGGCTGCCGCAGATAGCGCAAACTGATGTATTTTCAGGTATCCCTGATTCGCTTAGGGCATTATCAGAGAGCTGGACACCGGATAATGGGTTTAAAAAATCAGATGGGATATCTATGGCAGTATTTAAAAAATTTAAAAAATTCTCACGGGCAATGTTAGCGCCTGTAATCACAAACTTCGTTATATCACCGGTTTCTACATCTTTTTCTTTCAGATACAAAGCTATGGATTGTTTTATTTCATCCACAAGCCTTGCCTTAGATGGATTTACCTGTCCCCGCGACTCTGATATATCATCCGCTCCTATTGATATTGATCTGCTAAAACAAAGGCCTGAGGATGAAACTATCGCTATCTCTGTCCTGTCTGTATCTATATTTACAAGGCATATATAATTCTCACTACCCGAATTAAGGCGTGGTATATTAAGCCAGCCTGCTATAGCCTCCGAACTAAAATATATGTGCTTTAGCCTATGGGCAAAAGAACCTAATATATTATTAATACGTGTTATCTCAGCCTTCGGAGAAAGAACAAGCATAATTCTTGAATAACCCTGTTCGTCTACGCTGATTACCTTATAATCTGATGTTATATCTTCTTCTGAATAAGGTGTCTGTTTCGATATTTCAAACGATATCATTCTTTCAATTTCAGCCCTATCAACAGCAGGAAGCTTAATATATCTCGTGATAACCCTTTCCCTCGGGATAATAGCCGTTATAGCATTAAAGGTAATGCCGTTTCGATTAATCGTATCTACTAAAATCCTGTGTATCTCCTCTTCAGAAAGGCCCAGTATGGGTTCAACAAGAAGTTTCTCTATAAAAATATCCTTACCCTTGACAACAGTCTGCGATAATTTTAGATATTTTTTATCTACCTCTAAAAAAAGGTCTGTTTTATTGCTAAATGGGGACAAAGCTTTCAATTCCTTTCTTACTCCTGATACCAGAATTTAACCTCTGGCGGATTTTTTCTATCTGAAAAATCATAAACAGCCTCAAGGCGTATTTTCACCCTGTTGGCTTCAGACAACACAATAGCGCGGTATGTATCTGAAACCACACAAATCCGCGGGCTGCTTTCTGACACAAGTTCTCTCATGCGGTTATAGTCATCCGTTGTTATACTGTAAATATTAGCATACCACTGGGGGTCTTGTAAATTCTTTATTTCTACAAGGCCTTTTTCTCCTCTGTCGATTACGGCAGCGCTAAAAGAAAACCATGCGTCATCTTCTGTACCTATAATATTATCCTCACCCTGTCTATATCGGGCTATCTTAGCCGCAAGGCCTGGAAGGTCAGGGCCTATCAAGGCACCTAAGACAGGCTCGCTTGCGGTATTTATATTTACCTTGCCATTGCCATAAACAGTTATATAGGGCTTGATCTTATTTAATGTATCAGCGTTCACACCCTTTACAAGCAGAAGTTCGTATATATTATCAAAGACAGCGTTTTTACAGCCATAAGAAGGCGCAAGTCCCTGATAATAAGCATCCTCAGCACCGTATAAAAGTCCTTTTTCTGAAGACGCTGTTTCATTATCTTGATCCCGCCAATCTATTATAGAACCTGCTATAGATAAGGCGTCGTCTTCATCAACATCAAAAGATATAAGTAAATTCTCAAGGGTATCCTCTGAGGCTGTGTTTATATTTATCTTTGACTGCTCATCCATAAGACCATAGAGCATTGGCGATTTTTCCTCACTCTTTTTCGGAGCTGGATATTCATAACCTACCGTATAATAACCGCCTCCGAACGCGCGCCTTGAAAAAAGATCTTTATTGTTAGCCCATGACTGGCTAAATGCATCTATATCAGAGGACATGCCCGTTTTATACTCTATCGACTTTTCCGATAAAGCACGCGTTAGCCCGGCACGGGCCATGAAATAGGCCTTGCGTTTATCCACGTCATAGGATGTAAGCTTGATGGATATAGAGGCCTGCCTTCCAATTGTAACCGCAAACAAGGAAAGTATGGCAACGATCCATAAAGACACTATTAGTATTACACCTTTTTCTTTTATCAGGCCCAAATCAAACTCCCAACTCATTTGAGCGCAATGGCCTTGCCGCGGGTATCCATACGCGTTTAACAATATGCTGCGGCTTCATACCGCTAATATCTGAAAAAATGACCTCTACGCTTACCGCGACAGGCAGTGATTCTTCTTCCCATAGATCAACCCATTCGTATGTGGCAGAGGTTTCTTCCGTCTCTCCTTCCAGGCCTGGAATAGATTGCTGGTTTTCAGCATAAAGATAAGTAAAACGTATACCAGATAAACCTTCTGCGACAACTTCTTCTTTACCCGATAGTAACCCTGGCATAAGTTCTGCCCCGGTGTCATAACCTGCCGCAAAAAGACTTAAAGCTTCCTGGAGGGACTGTGTTTTTCTTACAAGCACATACGAATTATCGCCCTGCTTAATATAATAACTTATGCGCCCCGCGTTAAATGGGGCATTTTCTTTATCTGTTAGCATGCTTGTAAAGGATACCTTCTTATCCTCTCCTTCGAACGGTATATTCGTCATAAGAAAAGCGTTTTTCAGGTCTTTTTCCATATTCAACAACACATATCTCAGCCTCTGCTGAGAATCAGCCTCCTCTGATATACGCCTGTAGGATACGATGCCACCCCTAAAACAGGAATATAGTACAACTGCTATAGCAGAAAATATTGACATAGCCACCAAGAGTTCAACTAATGTAAACCCCGAACGTTTTGAATATACTTTTGTCCCTAGCAAAATGTTCGGGGTAAACCCCGAACGTTTTGAATATACTTTTGTCCCTAGCAAAATGTTCGGGGTAAACCCCGAACGTTTTGAATATACTTTTGTCTCCAGCAAAAGGTTCGGGGCTGGCCCCTTTGGTCTATGCATAATTTACCGGCTTTCAATTATTGGCACGTACGTAAGCAGCTCTATGTTTCTCCTACCGTTTTTCTCCCAGCTTAAACTGCAAGACAGCCGCTCAATGCCAAGATCATCGATATCGTATTCATCTCCCAGATCCGTACTCTCTAAAGGCGTAACTTCCTGATCCCATAAAAAAAGTGTGTTTGAAAAATTTTCTTCTTTGGACGAGCTTGATATCTCTGTTAAATACATATTCAGCTCAATATCAAAAACCTTGTCATCCAAAAATATAAAGGCCTCGCGGTAACTATTTGTCAATGACATAGCTTTTAAGGAAGAGCTAAAGGCATGGTTTATGTAGACAACAGAAGCAGACACCAGGACAACTGTCAATAAAACTTCCAAAAGCAAAAAACCCTTATTCTGTTTTATCATTTATTTTTATGGAACCTGTACTCCCATCCAATATGATGGAATAGGTTTTATTTTCTCTGATTATATATATAATAGCTGAGTCTGATACGCCGCTTGGTGAAAAATCTATCTGCTTTTTATCGGTACGGATTTCTATATCTTTAGCTACATTATACACCCTGCCCCATCTGTCAGCTAATGGTATAAACTTATCGCTTTCTTCATCCTGGACTAAAATCTGATAAGAGTTATTATCACTATCGATGACGAACCTATAATTTCTTCTTTCGAAAATAGCTCTCTGGCGTGAAAAATGTATTATTTGTGAAATATCTTTCGTGCAGGAGGTGATTTTTAGATCTTCATAGGTTCTTCTAAAAAGCGGCATTGACAGCGTAATAAGTATAAGAATTATCACGGACACAAGCGTGACTTCAATCAGGGTAAACCCCGAACGTTTTGAACATGCTTTTGTCCCCGGCAAAATGTTCGGGGTAAACCCCGAACGTTTTGAACATGCTTTTGTCCCCGGCAAAATGTTCGGGGTAAACCCCGAACGTTTTGCTGGAGACAAACGAGAATTCAAAAGGTTCGGGGCAGGGGCGCGAACACGCACATTATTCCTGACTGACCTGCCAGTTGACAATATCATCATCGCTTTCGATGCCATCAGGGCCATATGATGACAGATCATAATCTCCTGTATTATGCACACCCGGACACACATAGGTATATGGGTTGCCCCATGGATCAATCGGCATCTTTCTGACATATGGCCCTTTCCAGTCAGGGGGCACTGGTGAAGAACCAGGCTTAATCATTAAGGCATTAAGGGCTTGTTCAGTCGTAGGATACATACCATTATCAAGTTCGTACAAATCTAATGCTGTTGCCATGTGCGCTTCTATCTGCGCGCCTGCAGCAGCTATCCTTGCCTGCTGAGACCTGCCGACAAGCCTTGGCACAACCATAGCAACAAGCACGCTTATGATAATAACGACAAGCATTAGCTCTATTAACGTAAACCCCGAACGTTTTGAATATGCTTTTGTCTCCGGCAAAATGTTCGGGGTAAACCCCGAACGTTTTGAATATGCTTTTGTCTCCGGCAAAATGTTCGGGGTAAACCCCGAACGTTTTGAATATGCTTTTGTCTCCGGCAAAATGTTCGGGGTAAACCCCGAACGTTTTGA
>Ga0268281_1000586_pt1 | contig 26390 bp, 23 predicted proteins | sample saktaG_10_FD_190134 | JGI IMG/M metagenome (GOLD analysis project Ga0268281, IMG submission 190134) | Saline water microbial communities from Sakinaw Lake, British Columbia, Canada - sak_2011_5_24_50m | ecosystem: Environmental > Aquatic > Non-marine Saline and Alkaline > Saline ...
GTTGGCAAACCAAAGGCGTCCCAGCCAATCGGATAAAGAACATTAAATCCCTCCATTCTTTTCTTGCGCGCCAAGGCGTCAAAGGCAGTATAACTGCGCACATGGCCAACATGCAGTCCATCGGCTGACGGATAAGGAAATTCAACTAAATAATAAAATTTATTCTTAGTAAAATCCTCAGCCTGGCCAAGATGACTTTTTTGCCAGACTTTCTGCCATTTTGGCTCAGTATCTTTAGGAATATATTTTTTCATATATAACTATAATTTTAAGAATATGGCCTTTTCTTCTCCACTTCTCGCCCCGTAGTCGCAAAGCGACTTTACGGGGTCGATTTTCTGATGGTTATATGACATAGTGGATATTATAAGGCCTACCTTGACTTTTGTCAATTTTTTGCTATACTAATTAACAGGGCTAATAAGCCCTGTTTATGCCTAATATACCGCGAACGATTAAAACGATTTTGGGCTATATTATAAAATGGCTGTGGAAAACCTTTTCCTACATCGCCTTCTCTTTTTATTATCTAGTTAAAACCCAAATTACCCCAAAATTAATCCAGACCAAACAATATAAACATCTAGCTTTGCCCGCCCTATCATTTATCATCGCCTTCTTGGCCCTCTTCGAAACTATTTTCGCCTTCCAGGGAGAATCGCTTCAAGGGCCTATTTTATTATCAAGGCTTAATCAGCCTCAAGAAAAACTAACTTCTGAAAAAAAAATTACTAATATAACTAATACAGATAATCAATTTACAATTGCTTCAACCGAAAATAATAATGCCAATTTGACCGATCCCACTACCGCCCTGGGCGGAGCGGCCCTGGTCACGCCAAATGACTTATTAAATGACACCCCGGTTATGCGTACAGATATTGAAACATATACCGTCCAACCCGGGGATACCCTGGGGTCTATCTCCCAAAAATTTGCTATTAGCGTTAAAAGTATTTTGTGGGAAAATAAATTAACCGCCACCTCTATCTTGCGAACCGGACAAGAATTAAAAATTTTACCAATTGATGGCGTAACTCACACGGTTAAAAAAGGCGAGACTCTTCAACAAATTGCTAATTATTATAAAGCGTCGCTGGAAGACATCCTTGATTTTAACGATTTAGCTGACGCCAATGATATTTACCCGAACGACTTTTTAATTATTCCCGCCGGCAAAATACCGCCCCCTCCTCCGCCTCGGATCACCCCTCAACCAACGAATAACGACAAAACTATTCTAGCCCAAAAGCAAACTCAATTGCCGGCGCCAGCGGGTAATAATTGTCACGTTTTTATCGCTGGCCAATGTACTTGGTATGTGGCGAAATTAAGATGTATTCCTTGGACCGGCAATGCCAATAGTTGGATCGCCAATGCGAGACGTATGGGTTTTGCTATTGGCAAGACGCCAGCCGTGGGCGCGGTAATTGCCATAAACGAATCATGGTATGGCCACGTGGCTTATGTAGAATCTTTTGATGACAGTACCGTTACTTTTACCGAGATGAATCACTTGGGCCGTTATATAACTAATGAGCGAACGTTTAATTTAAACGACCGCCGAATAGTCGGTTATATCTACTAAACCCCCACACCTGCCTACCGCCTGCCTAACCTGCCTACCGGCAGGCAGGCGGCAGTCAGGGCAGGCAGGCCGAATTTGAAACAAAAAAATCAGGCGCGATGTCCTGATTTTTTGTTTCCTAAAAATATTTACGGCCGCAGACGATTAATCATTCTGAGGAAAGGAATGGTTTCGCGCACCCCACATCAGTCCGCCGGTTGGCGGATTGCTACGGGGCAAGCATGCCCATATCAAGCAAGGTTAAGGTCTCAACCTATTCATTAGTCGTGGGAATGGAATGGTCTCACGAACATGGTCTAAGCCGCAAAGCCAGCCTACGGTACGCTCTAAGCCAAGGCCAAAACCAGAATGCGGTATTGAGCCATAACGACGTAAATCAATATACCACTCCAGTGGCTCCCGTTTAATATGAAATTCTTTTAATTTGTTCTCCAAAATTTTTAAATCGTGAATGCGCTGCGATCCGCCGATAATTTCGCCATAACCCTCCGGAGCAATGCAGTCATTATTTAAAACCAGTTTTGAGTTGTCTGGATCGGGCTGCATATAAAACGCTTTTATCTCGGCCGGATATTTTTCAATAAAAACCGGCTTGTCATATTCTTTGGAAATTATGGTTTCTTCATCGCCGCCAAAGTCATCGCCCCATTTTATAGCCAAGCTCTTTTTCTGCAATAATTTTATGACCTCGTCATAAGTAATTCTATAAAACGGCGGTTTTATTTTTTCTAATGGCTTAATATCGCGCTCCAAAAGCGCTAATTCAGAAGAACAATTTTTCAGCACATCGCCAACAATATAGCTCACCAGGGCTTCCTGAATTTTCATATTCTCGTCGTGCTCCACAAAAGCCGCTTCAGCATCCATCATCCAAAACTCGGTCAAGTGACGCCGAGTTTTTGATTTTTCCGCCCGAAAAGTTGGACCAAAATCATAAGTGCGGCCCAAAGAATAAATGGTGGCCTCTAGATATAATTGTCCTGATTGAGATAGATAGGCTGGCTCGCCAAAATAATCAGTGGCAAAAAGAGCAGTGCTGCCCTCACAGGCCGTCGGGGTTAAAATCGGCGAATCAGTCAAGACAAAACCTTCCTGACGAAAAAATGATCTAATCGCCCAAACGATTTCATCACGTACTTTTAAAATGGCGGCTTGGCGCGGCGCGCGCAGCCACAGATGCCGATTGTCCATTAAAAAATCTACGCCGTGCTCTTTTTTGGCAATCGGATATTCTTCGGCTAAGGCCACGATCTTTAAGCCAGACACGGCCATTTCATAGCCATGGGGCGACCGCTTCTCTTCATAAACCCGACCAGTTAATTCTATGCTTGATTCTATGGTTAATTTTTGACAATCGTCCCAGACCTCCGGCGCTACTTCTTTTTTAGAAATTACCGCTTGAATTCGACCAGTGCCGTCACGAAATTGTAAAAAACAAATACTACCCGAAGAGCGCCAATTAAAAGCCCAACCCTTGAGCGTAATGGTTTTATTTAAATGATGAATAATGTCTTTAAGTAAAATATACATCCCAGTAGTAGAAATTTGATGCTTCTTAGATAAGTGCGTTTTACGGCAAAAATTAAGAAACAAAATTAGTTAAGTTGATTATTAATATGCCCGAGAAGTGAAACGAAGCAAAAGCACTATCAAATTTGCACTACTGGACATACCAGGTAGTAGAAGTTTGGCCTCTTCGTCATCCGCCAGCTGGCGGAGGTGCGACAAAAGGGGGCGAGTTAATAAATTAAAATATACTTTATTATGCCAAGCAAATCGTTGTCTCACGAAGAGATTAAGCACCGCCAAACTCCACTACTGGGCATATTAATTATTACCTGTCAACTTGAATGGTAATTTGCGAATCAGAATAATTGCCTGCCTGGTCAAAAATTCTTACTGTTACAATATGCGCGCCAACCGACAAAAAAGGAACATAAAGGCGCGGTAGGGACGGCAAACAAACGCCACCACCTAAATTAACATAATAATTTGGCTGTAGGCCGCTTGTATCATCTTCGCCGTCAAAATTAAAACGCACGACAGTCCCCGCTTTTACCCGCAAAGCGCTAGCTTGAATTATCGGCGGCAACGGCGGCGTGCTGTCAATTTTTAATTTATAACTTGTTGCCGCGCTCATCTGACCGTTATTCTCAGCAGTGATATGAAAATAAAAAATGCCATCGTCAGGAACATTCAATATCACCATGTTGTCGGTCGTTGTTTTGGGATTAACGGGCTTGGAATTAAATTCTTGATCTAGCCAATAATCATACTTTGAGTTTGGTTGTCCCACCCAGAAGAATCTAACCGTACGACTGTTATACCATTGCTCTCTATTGGGATGAGTGACCGAGAACGGTATAACAACGGGGATGCCTGTTTTTTCTTGAACGGCATAATCTAATATTTGATAAAAAGAATTATTAACCTGGCGCAGAACGTCGGTACCCAGGCCGTCGTCTGCCAAAATATGGGTGTCGGCGCCAAAAGATAAAAGTAAATTGCCGGTCCGAAGCGGTTGAATTACAAGTTCGGCGACAATTCCATTGACACCGCTAAAGCCAGGGGTTGGTAGGCCGCAAATGATTCTTACCTCGCCTTTTTGCGAATCAATCTCTTTTTTGAAAAACAACTTCTGATCACAGAAAGAATTATCGGTCAAAATGTCACTGACCATTATTAAAGAAGGATCATAATCAACGGAAATTTCGGCCATGTTAATGGGCTCTCCCCCGGTATTAACCTTAATGGCGATGGTCTGCGGATAATGAACGTCAAAGATGCCATAACTAGGATAAAAATTTAAGGTGGAGTTATAAATTAAAACGCCGGGGATATTAGTATTAATATATTTTTTTGCGATATAATGATTGGTAAAAAAGAACATCACGCAAAATAAGATAAGGCTTAAAACAATCGCCGCAATAACAATAACTGCTTTATGATTCAGATAATCAGAGCGATGTTTTTTAAAATACCAATAAAAAACAAAAGAAAGGAATAATAACGATATTAATACTGAAAAAATAATATTAATACCTATGGCCCAGCAAGGAATAAAAATAATAGCTCCGCCCACTGTAGCCGCCGGATTCTCAAGATCGGGGAAAAGAACGGGCCGAATAAAATAATAATGTCCGTTCAAATTAATATGCTCATCATAATAAGTCAGGCTAGTCCAGTCCGTGCCTTGATTAAAATATTTTCCTAGAACTTTATTATCCTCTGCGCCACCAAAGCTGGTGCCGATAAGACCGTCGCGATCGGAATAAAAAGCCAGTTGCATACCATTATTAAAATATTTCTTTTGAAAGGACGCCGCATAAGAATTGTCTAAATGATATCCGCTAAAAATACCGCCCGCTACTTTATTGTCCCGTAAAATGGGCGTACCGCCAGCCAACACCAAAGGAAAGTTGTTGGAGGCGGCAATAGCCGACACATCCTTACCGCGCGCCACAAAATGACCCCAGGTAGTAGTATAGAAAAGATAATCGCCACCAGTAAACGCCCTTTGTGTTCGAGCTAAAACTATGCCATCTTTATCGGTCACGGTAAGACTAGCAAGCCCGCGCCTATCTTTCTCTTTGGTTAGAAGTGAAAAAAGGTCCCCGGTATCAGATTTGGTTAAATATGGATCAACTATTTTAGATTGCGCTACCGCCTTAACTTGGTTCAATAAAAATTGCTTCTCTTGATCTAGGCCGTTATTAAGCGAAATTACCCCTTGATTAATAAGCTTAATATTTATTTTCTCGGCGATGTTATTGGCAAACAGAAAACCAAAAAAGAACAAAAATAAAATTAAGCAGTAAAGGATAATGACCACTTTCTGTTGTTTAATAAAATTTTTGATGGCCGAAATCATAAGAATTGATTATGATTAATACTCTCCCTTTATTATACATTATCTTAAAAGAAAATCAAGCTCAACTGAATTTGTTGGGCAATGCCAAAGGCAAACCACTAAAAACAGATGGTTTGCCTTATTCTATAAATAATAGATAAATGGCTATTGAACCACTGGCGCAGTGGGTGTATTGTTGGGCGCTGTCGTAGCGGGAATGTCGGGCCTTATTTGAACGGATTGAGCCGTAAGACTGCCGTCAGAATTAGTTGTTCCGCTAATCATAACAGTATCTCCCACCACTAAATCGCCGGAGGCGCCGGCGACAAATTTACTCACTTCGGTTGAGCTGGAATAAAAAACTATTTTAGAGTTACCGTCGCGCAACTGTACGGTCATATTTTGATCATTTTTAGAAACAATCTGTCCGTTAACAGCGCTAGCTCCGTTTTGTCGATTAACAAAGGCGCCGTTCTGACCAATCTGACCAAATTGTTGTCGTTGGACGGCCGATAAATTAGATTTTCTACTGGCAGCGTATTTCATGCCGCCATAAAAAGCGACCGCGCCAGCTATAATGATTAAAATAATCATTATGGGTAATATCTTTTTCATAAAAATTTTTTATTACGAATTAACATTATCACCTACTACTAATTATCGCCCTGCGGGTGACCATCCGAAGGGTGGCAAATCTTATATTCACCCCGTTAGATAATTTAAAATTACTAGCAGGGATACTATTATTTAAATGTCTGTATTTAATAATCCTTGAATATTCACCAAAAAATTGATATCTAACGGGGCGGGTATACAAATATACGTATATTCGTACTTAATTTGTAATTCGTAGGAGATTATTCATATCTCAAAGCTTCGATCGGATTAAGGCGTGAGGCGCGGCGGGCCGGATAATAACCGAAGACAATCCCAATCAATGCCGACACGCCAAAGGCTAAAATAATAGACAATAATGATACTTTGGTGGCGATATTGCCAAACTGATGCGCTCCCCAGGAAATCAGACAACCAAAAATAATCCCCACTATGCCTCCAATAAACGTTAACATTACGGCCTCGGCTAAAAATTGTAAACTAATGTCTTTTTTCTTAGCGCCGATGGCCTTGCGCAAACCAATTTCTCTGGTTCGTTCAGTGACAGTAGTTAACATCATATTCATAATACCAATACCGCCGACCAGCAGTGAAATGGCCGCCACTGAACCAAGCAAAATAGTAAAGGTATTGGCCACCGACGAAGCCGCGGCCACAATGTCTGATTGATTAAGAACGCTGAAGTCAGCCAAGGCGGGATCGGCAATATTATGACATTCTAAGAGTAATTGAGTAATCTGTTGTTGCAGGTCGGCCATTGACTTTGAATCTACGGCTTGAACGCTAATCGTGCTTACCCGCTGACTGCCGGCTAAAAATTGTTGCGCTGTGGTTAAAGGAATATAAATCATATCATCTTGACTGCCCAAACCAGTTCCTCCTTTGGCCTTAGTAATGCCAATGATGGTAAAATTAATGTTTTTAATTTTGATTTGTTCTCCTATCGGAGTAGTGTCTGCGCCGAACAAATCATCGCGAACAGTGGGTCCCAATACCGCCACCCTGGATAAACTAGCCACCCCTTGGTCGGTAATAAAAGTGCCGTCAGATACTTCAACGTTCCTGATGGCTGAATAAGAAGAGGTCACTCCATCTACCGAAGTATTGGTGTTGGCGCCCTTAGCGGTTACTTGATAGCGTCCTGATAACTCAGGAGCTACGCCCTGGGCCAAATCAATGTTTTGACTAATGGCCTCGGCGTCGGCTATGGTTAAATTTGTGGCTGATCCTCTGCCCTGGCTGATTTGTTGACCCTGCCCTCTTTGCATGCCCGGCATCACTAAAACTAAATTTGACCCCAGCGATTGAATGCTGGATTGAATCGTTCCTTGAGCTCCCTGGCCGATAGAAATCATGGCAATAACCGAGCCAATGCCAATCACAATGCCTAAAACGGTTAAACCAGAACGCGCCCTATTAGACAATAAGGCCAACGATGTTTCTTGAAATAAATCCTGCACCTTCATAAATGATTGTGATTGATTAATCTTTTTTGGTGATCATATTCATCGCCGACAATACCGCCATCGCGAATAGTGATGATTCGATTGGCGTGCTCGGCGACATAGCGTTCGTGAGTAATTAAAATAATTGTGCGGTGCTGTTCAATGTTCAATCTCTGAAAAGTGTCCAAAACAACTTCTCCGGTTTTAGTATCCAGGTTGCCGGTCGGCTCATCGGCTAAAATTAGCGAAGGATTATTAACCAGGGCTCGGGCTATGGCCACGCGCTGCATTTGTCCGCCGGATAATTGATTAGACAAATGCATAAAATGCGATTCATCTAATCCGGCCTGCTCAAGGGCTATCTTCGCCCTTTTTTCGCGCTCTTCTTTTGGGATGTCGGCGTAAATTAATGGCAACACTACATTACGCAAAACAGTTGTTCGAGGCAAAAGATTAAAGGACTGAAAAATAAAACCGATTTTTTCTCTACGGATATCAGCCAAATCATCATCAGATAATTTTGAAACATCTTTGCCGTCTAATAAATATTGGCCGCTAGTCGGCGTGTCCAGCGCCCCTAAAATATGCATCAAAGTTGATTTGCCCGAACCTGACGGACCCATAATCGCCACAAACTCTCCGTCTTGAATGGTAAAGGAAACGTCTTTGAGGGCAACGGTTTCAAAAATTTCGCTGGTATATATTTTACTAATATTTTTACATTCAATCATGCTGGGCAAAAATAAAAGATTAAATTACAAGCACAAAATTATCCCGAAAAATAAAGGACATTAAACCCTTTGTTTTGTCTTCGCTCCGAGAAAATGTAAAATTTTAATTTTACATTTTACTCCTCGCTCGACAAAATAATGAATGCAATGAATATGTTTTTTGTGGATCCACGAGAATGTAGTTTGGCTAAGGCCAAAACATTCTCGGGACAAATTCTAATCCGCCAGCTGGTGGATTGAATTTGGTGCTTGATTTCTTATTCGCAGTTCGCGCGATTAGCATATTTTTCGCAAATTCGCATTTATTCTGGGTTAACGCCCCATAAATCCGCCACTGCGAGCAGCGCCGCCAACTTGTAATAAACTCTGGCCTTGAGTAGTAGTGGTGGTAGATTTGGTTGAAGAAGTAGTGGTTTTAGTAATAATCTGATCGCCCTCTTGCAGGCCACTGGTAATCTCGGTATATGAATCATTGCTAAGACCGGTCTGAACTATTTGCTGTTTAGGGGCGATCGTTAAAGTTACACCACTAGTATTATTCAACGCAGTATCAGCTTGTTTTTCTGCTGGCACCAAAACATAACTAACATTACCAGAAGTTTTAATGGCGGAATTAGGCGCCATCAAAACATCTTGTCTGGCGTTACTAATAATCGCCGCCGAAAAACTCATCCCGGGCTTCACGCGGTCGTCTTGAGTATCAAAACTAATTTGCACGCCATACGTCACCACTCCCTGACTAACCGCGCCAATCGTATCAACTTCCGCCACCTGACCAACAATACTTAGGCCGTCAATAGTGTCAAAGGTTAGGGTGGCTGGCTGGCCTACTTTAATTTTAACTACGTCAATTTCATTGAGAGAGAGCTGGGCTATTTTTTGTTGGGTAATAAGGATCGCCAAAACCGTGCTGGCTGAAACCGAATCTCCTTTCTTGACTTTGCTAACTTCAGCAATAACACCGTCAAAAGGGGCGCGGATATAACAGTTGGCTAAATTTTCTTTGGCGTCGACTAAAGCCGCTTCTTTTTGCGCCACAATATTTTGTTGAGTCCTAATGTCCAAGGGGCCGGCGCCGGCCTTGAGCTCCTCAAGCGCTATTTTCTTATCCTCTAATTTTTCTTGAGCGAATTTAAGAGCCAATTCAGCATCTTTAATTTTATCCGGGGTGTCTTGCACGGTCTCGTTAATCGTATTTATGGTTTGTTGAAGGGAGTTGATGGTAGAAAAAACAGAAGAAAGATCGCTTTCAATTTTGGGTCGCATCTTGTCAACCTGAGAAGCTATACTAAGGCGCTTATAACTTTCGTTCAAAACTACAGCATCATACATATGGCGAGCGCTTTCTATCGCCGAGGAAATTACTTTGGTGGTTTTAAGGGTATCTAATATTAGCTGATAAATAGTATCTCTGTCGCCATCTTGAAAAACAGTTCTAAAAAAGGTAAAATTTTTATTAAAAAGATTAAGAGCTGAATTATAGTCAGCAAGAAGTTTTTGAGTAAATATAGAATCCTTGCCCAATATTAGTTCATAGCCGGTAATATATTCTTGCGCGCTTTGGTCTGTCCCTATCGCATCTTTCAAATCTTTCATATAGCCAGATAACTTAAAAAAGGCGGTGGAAACATTGCTGTAACCATCCTCATAGGCGCTGGCAAGCGCGCTCTCGGCGTCTGTCTCAACAGTTTCATCGCTTTCCTTCGCCTTTTCTAAATCACGCTCCGCTTGGGCCAAAGCGTTCTCGGCCTGAAGCAGAGATTGCGCCGCGTCCGGCGGGGAAATCAGTTCCTCTAATTTTATTTTGGCGCCGTCTAAGGCGATATCTGCATCGCTAACCGCTCTTTGGGCGGCTCCGGAATTTAATACCGCGAGAAGCTGACCCGCCTTCACCTCCTCGTCTTTGTTGACGTAAAGAGCCGTTATGTCTCCCGAAATTTTTGGTTTAATATCAATCTGGTCCAAAACAGTTACCTGTCCAGAGCCGGAGACCGAGGTAATAAGCGTTCCTTTGGATACTGTGCTTAAAACATAACGCGCCTGTGTCTTGCCGCCGCTCAAGGCTTTAACGCCGAAATAACCTAAAATTAATATTAAAATAATAACCAATAAACTGGTTTTTTTGCGTTTAAGCGCTTTTTGAATAAAATTCTTCAGCATAAAAAATGTAAAAGTAAATTAATTAATGCGACCCAGGGGCATTGGTAGGTGGCATGGGCGGCGGCAACAATCGAATCAGTTTGGCGGCAATTTGTCCGCTGTTGTTCGGGTCGCCGATAACCACCACGATGTCGTCAACCTTCAAATCTGACAACTTAATGTTTTCTCGAAAACGATTAATGGCTGTTTTGTTATTAACCAAAACGATTTTTTCCAGGTTATCATGATCCTTAATAATAATGGTTGATGGGTCAATCTTAACAATTTGTCCGATTACCCCGTGGGCGTCCATAAAATCATTGCGGCCGAAAGGACTACCAAACCCATTGCGAGGACCGGCAAAATTACTATGATAATTATCGCCCCATTGATAAGAAAAACTGGCCTTTTTAAATCCGACCATTAAGCCCAACTGAAAGCCGAGCAATAAAAAAATTAAAAGAACCACAATAATCAAAACGATTTTGAAAGCTTTAGATTGAAAAATTTTGTTATAATCCATATATTTGGTGCTTAATTATTTAATTTTAAATGTTGCGCTGTTAATAAAAGTCCAAGATCCTCAACTAAGTATTTTAACGATTCCATCAAAATCAAAATAGCTACCAAAACACCCGTCGCCCCCAACACGGGAAATGATTCTAAAAGGCTTAGGCCATAACTCTGCCAATTTATCAAAACAATGCGTAAATCAGAAAAAATCAACGAGAAAAAAGAAGTAAAGCCGGAGGCGGTGGCAACCGACATGGTCATCTTGGAAATAAAAATAACCGCCGCCAAAGAAATGATTAAAGTAAGAGAAAAAATAATAATTCTCTTTTTCAAAGACATTAAACGCCGCTCGTATTGAATGCGCGCCATTATTCTTTGTAATAAACCGCCGGGCGGTTCAATTAGATTGAGCTGATAATTATTGGTCATACTATAATACTAATACGCAGCACTGTCCTCTTTTGGTGCTTTTCAGGGCTAAAAAAGAGGCTCTTGCCGATGCAAGGCCCACGTATTGATATACCATGTTTTCCGCGGCCGCGGAAAACATGGTATATGACCAGAAATAAAAAAACAGATCAGATAATGACCTGTTCGTGGCCGAGGATTTTAGCTGCTAATAATTCTTCGCAAGGCGATTAAAGCGCGGCGATAACGACTTTTAACTGTATTAATTGACTCATTGAGTTCTGCGGCAATTTGGCGAAAATTTAATTCTTCATTATGATAAAGCCGTAAGATGTCGCGCTGTTCAATCGGCAGCTGGTCAGCGGCCAGAACTAATTTTCGCCGGGAATCCAATTTGTCCGCAATCTCATCTGGCAAGGGCGATAAATCAACTAGATTGTTAAAAAGCATATTTTCCCCTTCTTGGTTCTCGAATTGTGAGAATGGTACGATTTTTTTCTTTCGTAAGAAATCCAAGCAAGCATTTTTGGCAATGGTAAAAAGCCAGGGTTTAAATGATCGACCTTGATCAAATTTTTTAAGATGCCGCCATGTCCGGATAAAAATTTCTTGCGTCAAATCATCAGCCTCGCTGGCGTTTTTCACATAACCATAAACCAACCTATAAATAGGCCGCAAATACTTCTGAATCAATCTTTCCAAAGATTCTTCATCGCCAGCCAAATATTGTTGAACTAATTTTTGGTCTAAATTTTCGGTCATAATGAGACAATAGCACAAATAAAAAGAAAATCAAGCGTTCGCTGTTGACAAAATAATTATCTTATGCTATGCTTAATAAATAAGGAGGGTCTATTGTCAACTCAACCCAAAAGAGGACCGTGCTGTTGCGAACAATGCCCCAGTTACAATAAATGCGACCAGAACGGACACATGTCCGACGTAGGTAATTCATGCGGAGCTTGCGGACGGTGTCCCTATCAGGGGCAACCAGATTGTCCTTTCACTCCACCCCCAAAATAAACCCCGTTAAATCCCCGCTCTGAAGAGCGGGGCTTTTATTTAACCCTGACGAAATATTCCCTTCATTCCTGGCTTGAAAGCCAGAGCCTGCGGGAGCTAACGGGGTAAATCAAGCTTCCCCGGGTATTTTGCCCGGGGTTTTCTTTTTAAATTAAAAAATTGTACGAAAAATTCTTGGATAAAAATTTTTCGTACAATTTGAAATACCTGATGTTGATTATTGTCCAGCTATTTCTGAAACAGCGTTGCCCATTCGCCACCGCTGGGAGGCAAATGACGAGCAGATGCCAGAGCTTGAACTGAAAAATATAAAGCGGTTGGAAACTAAAAATTTCCCTTCAATTCAGGAAATACAAATGAGGCCCAGGATACATATGAACAAGTATTGCTACCCCTTCAACAACGCTTCCCTTGCGGTAACGCCTTCATCACCCTAGACCTCATTAAAATGATAAAACAAAAAAACCATTAAGTCAAGTAAATTAGAAAAGTTATGCACAGTTAGAAAACTTTACGTTTCTCCCCTAACGCCGCGAAAAATGCCGTTAATCAGATGCTAACTTAAAAAACATTGTAATTGCTAAAAATATTGTTTAATGGGTCGAAACTAAAGCGTTGGTAAACCCTGACACCAAAAATTTTTGGTGCAGGGTAAAGTTATTCTAACTGGACGAACCCCGTTAGCGCCCACATTTACCTTAATATTCCGGGACTTAAGGATTATTAACCCGCCTAGACTCGCTAGGCGAGGCTGGTTAAATATTAAAATAACAATTATTGATAAATTAAGCGGATGGGGTTATGCACAGCCCCTATTTTCTCCTATTTTTATAAACCCCCACGCCTGTTTGGGTGGACGACGAAGGGACTTGACAAGAGCTCGTTTTTCGATATTGTTAGAGGTAACAACGCAATGTTTGCGAAAGGAGCTTCTAATGAAACTGATCGCTGTCCGGCACGGAGAATTTTTGCCATCCAACGATGGCAAACCGACACGAAGGGCGCTAAGAGAATTCCTGAAACGATTCTCAAAGACAACTATAGCGCCCAGAATGGTTTGCGGTAATGCGCCCAGGGCGCTTATCCTTGCCACAAGAGCATGCAAAAGATGGGGAACAAAACCTGACATTCTACCAGAATTCAATCCACTGCAAACGATTAAGGTCCCATCGCTCTTCGGCGGGTGGCTCTATGAATTAATCCATCGCAGTCAGAGTCAGATGCTCAATTGGTTAGCTCTTATTCTCTGGTGGATCGGATTCCCGATTTTCACCGAACGACCTATGAAGTTTTTGAATCGGACAAAGGATGGACTCAAAATTATACAAAAGCAAAACTTAGAAGAAGTCGTCTTGGTCTGCCACCGAGAAACAATCGTTGCATTGATGATAATAATAAATAGAAAAGGGCCGCTTAAGGCCATAAGAATGGGGGTTAAGTATTTTGAGACTTTTGTTTTCAAAATCTAAGAGAGGCCACGCGCCTAACGCCGCCTCTCTTTTCATTTTTAATAATTTTAAATAATAAAGAGTGCTATGCGCTCGCTTACCTTAATTTAAGCCTTGATTATAATTTCCCAGACAAAACCCTGAACAAAAAACTACCCTGCGACGGGCGGTTTTACCCCGCGGTGAGATTAGAATAATTTAGTCCGCCAGCTGGCGGATCTAACGGGGTTTACATAAGTATTGTTAGTGTTATAATTGTTTAAATAATCCCTTAATCCCTAATTAAAATAATATGATTAAAAAATTTACCACCGGTTGTGTAAAATCTAAAATAGACAGAAGAGATGTTCTTTTGTCTCAGGTTCAGGCGCCAATTCCTTTGCGAGAATTGCCGGACAATTATATAATTCCCTATCAACTGACAATTTTGGATCAAAATAGTTACCCGGCCTGCGTGGGATTTTCTAGCGCCAGTTTAAAGGCCGAGAAAGAAAGACGAGAACAAAATTTGATAGATTTTGACGGATTATGGCTTTATCGAGAATGTAAAAAAATAGATAGAGCGCCCAACCAAGATGGAACCAATTTGAGAGCAGCCATGAAGGTTTTAAAAAAGATAGGGGCAAAGCCTTTGGGCCAATCAGAAACAAAGGCTTCAAAATATAAAATTGGAGGATATACGCAAGTAGATGATCTAAGTTTTAGGGGATTAAAATCAGCTATTTATCAAAATGGGGTTATTTTGGCTGGATTTTTCGGAGATAACGCCGGTTGGCAAACCGCCCGCCTTAAACCGCCAGTCAATACTCAATGGGGACACGCCGTAGCTTTAATCGGATTTAACAAAAATTATATTATTTTCCAAAATAGCTGGTCAGAAATTTGGGGAGAAAAAGGGATTGGATATGTTCCAAAAAATTATCTTCCTTTTGAAAGTTGGGCGATTCTCGTAGACCTGCCCAATGATTTCGTGATAGAAAAACAAAAACATTTTTTCGCTCAAGATTTAAAATCAGGAAATAGAAATAAAGAAGTAATTTGGCTTCAAAAATGTTTAAAATACGTTGGGGTTTTTCCTCAAATAATTAAACCTACCGGACATTTTGGAAAAGTAACCTTTAGAAGCGTCCAGGCCTTTCAGGCAATGTATAATTTACCAAACACCGGTCATGTCGGAATTAAAACAAGGGCAAAATTGAATAAAATGTTCGCCTAGCTCGCGAAGGCGAATCCGAGATTAAAACCTCGCCCATCAATGGCGAGGTTTTAATAATAATCAATCTTTTGGGACCTTGAGAACTATTCCACCATTCGCGCGAATAAGACCATAGGACGATTCTATGGAATTGTTCAATGGACAAAACCTCATAGAATTAACAGGGTTTTCCAACCCCCTTATTTCGAGGACTGTCCCCTTATATTAGCGATGGGCTTTTTATGTTATTGATTTTTCTCTTTTAATTTTTTACCGATTTTGGGAGATTGTAAAAAATTTTCTCCGCTGACTACTTTTTTGCCTGTTTTTTGTTCTAATTCCAGTCGCGCGTTTTTGGCGATGCGACCGCCTTTTCTGGCCGGAGTTTTATTTTCTTCTAATCCTTTTGTTTCCATCGTTTCGGCGATTTGACGGGTGGAAGGCTCCGCCAAAGCCGTGAAAACCAATTCCGCGTCTGTCATATGATCGCGTAAATTTTGCGTCTTCAGGCCTTTAAATTTTTTATGTTCCTTAACCGACAAATCGCTCCATTCTTGGTGAATTATATTGGTCAGTATGGCGTATTCATCCTGTTCTTTAACTTTATTGTTTTTCCAATAATCAGTCAGCTTATTTCTGATTTCCTGCCCCATCATTCTTTGCTGAATCCATTTTCCGCTTCGGCCCATTCTTTGCCAATAATCCCGGCTGCGATTGAGCGCTTTTTCGGGGTCGCCCATCTCCTCCATTCTTTCATAACCAACCTTAGCCAGCCATAACTTAATCGGCTCGGCTTTCGGACTGGGGACTGATTGGATAAGACGCAATAATGTTTCCGCATCGGCAACATCGGTTTTATAATACTTTCCGTCAGCAGATTGCAATTTCAGTTTGTCACATTTTGTGACAGACTCATTTCCCTCTTGCTTTAAACGGCTTTTAAGCGTTGTCCAATAGCTCTGCGCTTTTTTGAAATCGGGCTGTTCGGTAAGAACGGCCATAATATCAATGACCGAAAAATACCATTTTTCTTTTTTGTCATCCCAAAGCCGGCGGATTTTTTGACCTTCAAAAATGGTGATTTGTTTGTTGTTTGTTTTTTTGTTTGGCATAAAATTTATTTTAATTTTTATTTTTAAACTATTCTCCTATTCGCGCGCCTGCCCCGTAGTGAAACGAAGTTTCTACTACTGGGGCCTGCCCCGCCTGTCCCGTAGTAAGCCTTACTTTACTACTGGGATAGTGAACCGAGTTTGTCGAGGTTCTACTGCTGGCGAATAAAACCATGGGGAATCGACCATGGAACATTCCAACATTCTGCAGAATGTTGGAATGTCGTCAAAGGGAATAAAAAATCAAAATCGTCCCGAAAATTCATTTTGACAAACTCAAAATAGAATTTTCGAGGATCCTCGATTTTATTACAAAATTTTAGAAAATTTTGATAAAATCGGGATGTCATTTCTAAGTTTTGTCTTTATTGACTAGATTCGGCGCGACTTTCCCGTCCCCTATTCTCGGGGACTGTCCCCCTTTGATGTCCTATATTTAATTATTAATCAATGAATTATATAAATTAACCTTCTGGTTGTATGTCTCTACTCCTACCTTAAGTTTTCTAGCTAAATTATTATATTTATCAACCAATAAGTTATATTTTTGATAACTACCCTCTTCTTTCAGTTGATCTAAATCATTACTCATGGAGCTCAGGGTTTCCTTCTGTTGCTCTATCTGTGGTGATAAAATATTAATTTCATTTTTTAATGAATTAATTTCATCTATAATTTTCATTGTATCAATTATTTTCTCATAGACCCTGCCGTCCGCCACTTGATAAATTCTCGGGCTTTCTAAAGATATTAAATTATTACCATTACTACCCTGATCTTCAAGAGCAATAATGCTTCTTCTGGCGGTTAAGCCGTTGTTCGGGTCTATTTGTTCTGGCATTATACCTATATCAAATTTGTCCGTTAGCTCTGTATAACAATAATTAGATTGATATGAAGAGTAATTGCTTGGGCATTTTATGCCAATTGCTAAATGTTTACCCGCTTCGTAGTCAAACAAAGCAACGCCATAACCAATTTTTTGGATGAGTAACGCCGCCAAAAAACTCTTATCTGAGCATAATCCTATGTCATCATATAGTGTCTCATAAGCATATTTTGGCTCTGGTTTGGCTGATTCGGCCCTACCAAAATCATATGGAATAGATTGAACAAAAGATACGACTAGCTCTGCTATCTCATCGTCAGATAGTCCATGGACCCTGCCCAGAGCCTGAATTTCTGAAGCAAGTTGAGAAATTGTGTCATCTTTTGGATTAGTATATAGAAACATTTTCAATGCTGCCTCTGTCATGTCGGGTGGACACGCGCTTTCTTCGCAAGTATATTTTTTTGGCAGTGAATTATAATAATGATAAATACTCTTATAAAGGGTCTCATTGATTGTGTATGGCGAGCCTTTGTATGTCCAATTAAATGTAATCTCTCTAGGGTCGTTAGGTTTTGGAAATCTGTTTCCCGATACTACAATTAATATTATAACCAATAAAACTAGGCCTATAAAAAAAGAGGCCTTGATTAAACGCGTGGATATTATAGAAGACAGTCGCCAGATAAGCCTTAAAAAAAATATTTTTATTTTATTTAAAAACTTTTTTAAGGAATTACCTCTCTTGATATTCGCTCCGGCGACACGCTCTACTATGATCCCCTGACAATAACAACATCTTCTCGCAGAGCTACTAATCTCCTTTTTACAAAAAGGACATAACATACATCTAAAATTATCGACAATTTTTTATGATTCTTTGACCAATCTTTAATATTTTTATATTAGCACAAAAAGAGCCCCTTATCAAGGCTCTTTTTAGGGCTCCCTAGACAATCAGTCGACATGAGTGAATAAATTCGAATTATATTTTGCCTTGTCCAATATTGTCCCGCTAGCCGGTATGCTGTCGCTTTCTTTACTGCTGCCGTCCGGCTCGACGAAGATAGCTCTCGTAGGACCCAAGACCACGCAAACCCTGATGTTCTGCTGCCTTGACCCGTCTAGTGTGTCTTTAATCAAATCTTCTACCAGAGAATCTTTGAGTTTTGGGATGATACAATAACAGGCGGCCGCCCACCTTTCTACCAAGTAAGTAAAGGCATTAGAATGTTTTTTGAATTTTTCCATAGGTTATAATTTACGCTCATAAAACTCGACTGAGATATAATGGGTGTTTCTAATCGTCTCATTAACATCTGGGTTATTGTTAAGCGCCTTATTAAAAGCCTCGGCCCTCTCGCTCTGGGTAATGCGATAAGCCACAACCCTTTGGAAAAAGTTTTCGGCGTGTTTCTGCCCCATATAAATACAATACTCGATGCTTCCACCAAATCCCTCGCCTATCAGATGATATTTAGGCACATCCTGCTCCGATATTTCGATAATTTCCCTGTCTCTAATTTTAATTGTGTTGTTCATAGATTTTAAGTTAAATGATAAAATCTTCGGCAAATATAAAATAAGGAAACTATCTTGTTCTTTCTTTTTTCCGACATTCATCACAGAACAACTGTAGGGCACACACGGGAACCGGAACATGTTCAATGTGATTATCTTCAGGATAATAAATATTTGAACATGGACGAAAAACTCTGGTTTTCTTACATTGAGGACAAAGAGGTCCATCGCAAAGACAAGAAACACCTATATAATCTTCGCTTTTCGTTCTCGTCTCTCGATCAAAAGAATATTCCCAATTTAAATCTTTTGATTTTGCTTTGCCTTTATAGAATCCGCACACTTGGCACTTAAATAGTCCTAATGGGACATTAAAATTGTCCATAAAATTTTAAAAGTTAAATAATTAAAATCTTCCCCAGGTAGGAAAGATTTTTGTTAAACACAAAATCGACCTTTATCTTCCCTTAATGGGCTGGACTTAGCACCTTCTTAAAACAGTCAGTTTTAAGGGTTGCTGGCGGATCATTGAGCCAGGGCTCTAACCGCACTCTTGATAAATGAATGATTAAATTGTTCTATTATTATACTAATTATAAAATAATCGTCAAGGTTAAAAAAATATTTATCCCCACCCTGTCGCGCGCTATTGTTTGGAAACGAAAAACCCAAAACGGGCGCCCTTTGTCGGAGCAACAAGCCACTGAAAGGAGAACAAGGTTTTGTCGCTTATTTTGCTAATTTTTAAACCATTCCGCCATTCGCGCGAATTAGACCATAAGAAATTGGTTACGGGACATTCTCACATTCTCAAGTATGTAGGGATGTCATTTTTTGTTATAGAACAATTCTACTTGTCCATCCGTATCCGCCAGCTGGTGGAGAAGGAGGATGGAATTGTACAATAGCTATGGGCGCGGGGGCTGTCGCCTAGTTTATAGGTCACTATTTAAAATAATTATTGACCGCATCTTCAAACTGCTCAATAAATATCCGCTTAAAATAAGAAATATTGTTTATTTCATAAAACAATATAACGGCTTTTTTATATTCCTCAACATCTACAATTCGATATGAAAGCGGTATTGAGTTGTATGCCAGCAAAATAGCATTGGAAATCATGCGAGAGGTTCTTTTATTCCCATCCTCAAAAATTTGGATATAAGCGATAAGAATCAAAACTAAAAAGGCTTTTTCAAAAATAGATTCTTTTTTATTAATTAGATCTACCATCTCTTGCATAACTTCTTTAATCTGATGACTGTTATCTATGGGCTTGTATTTTGTGCCGGTAATTCCGACCGCTCCGTTTCTAATATTTTTCGTAATTATAAGTTTTTTAGTCAAAACAGAATGGACATATTCAATATCGGAACAATGCAATTTTCTAAATCTTTCTTTATTCTGAATCGCCTCATTAAAAGCGTCCTTATGATTAAGAATCATCTGAGTTTCTTCTTTGGTTTTTCCTTTTCCAACGACATTATTTTTAATTAAGGCTTCAGTGCCTAAGAGCGAATAAGTATTCCCTTCTATTGCTGAGGATTTCCAAGAAAATTCAATCATTATCCTTTCAAATTCTTTGTTAATAAGAGTTTGACTATCATATTTTGAGAAATTTTTAATAAATTCTCTTTGCAGATTTTCTAGTTTTTCTTTTTCCTCACTTGTAAAGATATCCTTTTCTAAGATTGTTAAAATTTCAAAGTTAAAACTTTCTTTTACTTCTCTTTTTAAATAGGGAATATCAAAATATTCTTTAATGTTAACCGGTAAAGATATTCTATTTATGTCTGTAATAGAATAAACTGTGTTTTTTCCAACGCCTTTTTTAGAGATCAAAAAATTTTCTTCCAATTCTTTTAAGTCCCTTTGTAAGGTTTTTCTGTCGATATCCACGCTCAAAAAAGACAAAATGTCAGATACCGACACTTCCGCCTTTTCTTTCATGAACAAAATTATTTTATTTTGTCTTGTTTGTTTTTTATTCATACTCTAACCATATCATTTATTGCGACATTTTTCAAGGCTATTTGCGACAATTTATATATAAAATACCGTAAATACAGACTTTTATTGCGACATTTTTCAAGTCTATTTACGACTTATTTTTTATAAACCACGCAAGGCTTATTATCACAGTTCCCCACTAAAAACTTTCTTTAATACGGACTTTTTCAATTCTTTAAAAATAATTCGTTGAACATCCATAAAAATAAGTTTTTGCTAGTTGACAACTTTATTGTAATATCAAAATAAAAAGCTGTCAACAGGTCGTCTACGACCCCGCGGGGCCGCCTGCCCGTAGGCAAGGATGAAAACCGGAGCCAACTAATAATTCTGCCATCATTACTATTCGCCTATTCGCGCGAATTAGAGCACGAGGAACCTGATAAGGGTTTTCTGGCGCCGTTACCTAGTCATTGAACAATTCTACTTGTCCATCCGTATCCGCCAGCTGGTGGAGAAGGAGGATGGAATTGTACAATGGACAAAACCTCATAGAATTAACAGGGTTTTCCAACCCCCTTATTTCGAGGACTGTCCCCTTTTTTATATTTTTAAACTATTCCACCATTCGCGCGAATTAGAGAAGAGAATGTTTCCAATATTTTAATCGAAATCATGATAAATTTAGATTTTATCTTTATTCGCTAGAATTGACAGGGTTTTCCAACTTCCTTATTTCGGGGACTGTCCCCTTTTTATAAATTCCAATTATTAACATATTCCGATAAATCTTTATTCCTAAGAAAAATTTTATTCTTTTCTTGTCTTAGTGGCACTAAATAATACTTGCCTTTAACTATTTTTCTTATGATTTTATCTTTTATAAATTCATTAATTATTTGATGAGATAATATAATAAATTTGTGAGAATCTTTTTCTTTCAAAACAAATATATAAAAAGTAGATTCTGAATAATTTTTTTCAAATGCCGTGACTCTGATATTAAAATTATATCTATGAACCTTACTTTTATTGGCCGTCTTTACTTGAACATAGAAAAATTTATTGTTTTTTTTAGCGATAAGATCAATGCCCTCGTCAACTGATAAAAGATTAGCATTAAAACCTCTTAATAATAATTCCCCGGCCACCAAATACTCACCGCCCTTGCCCGTATATAAATTATAATTATCCTGAGTAGCTAATTCTTCCTCTATTTTAAAAAGATTAAGTTGTAAGCCTAAAATATCTTTTTCTAATTCATTAAGAACAAAAAATCCTCTTCCTTTACTTCTAAAAAGAGATTTGTCTTTTTTATTTTTTATATCACGAAACAAAACAGCATTCATTGTTAATTCAGGAGTTACCCCCCTGCTCTCGATCATTTCTTTCTCTAGGGCGAGTCTAGTAATTTCGTTATAATGTAACGGCTGTTTTGAGTCCTTTAAAATTTTATATGCGGCCTCTAAGTAAGTCATTTTTATTTAATTTTATATTTCACGACATTCCGACATTCTACAGAATGTCGGAATGTTCTAATTTATTAATTCGCCGGCCATTGATTTTGATAAAACCGAATCAAAAAGCTCTTTGAATTTTGATTTTTGAACGAGGAGTTGGTTTTTATAGCCTTGAAATCTCTCCGATGACATTATTAATGTTATTTTGCTTTACCCATTTAAAATAATACTCTTTTCCGCTTAGTTTTTCCCACGCTTTACCAATCGACTCTTTATAATCCGAGTCCTCTGAACCAACAAGATGTTCTCCCTTATATTCTATAACGATGTAATTTCCGTTTTTTGTTTTAGCAATAAAATCGGGATAAAATTTTTGCTTCTTCCATCCTTGAATATAAAATCCGCCAATTTCGGGATTTCGAAACCACCAATATATATTTTCAAGGGCGTTTAATCTTCCAGCAAAATCCAGCTCTTCTTTGTTCATCTTACCCACCTTCTCATATAAATGCTTGTCAAAATTATCTGGAGAAACTTGCAACAAGTTGATACTATCGCCCAAAATAAACCCTTCACCGCGAGAAACAAGTGATTGTTTTCCAACCAATTCCCCAAATTTTTTCTCCGTTAATTTATCAATAATTTCATTAATTTTCTTCTCGATAGCTTCTTTAATCTGATAACGGTGGACGCTTAATTCGCTCAAATTATGCCGCGTCAATAATTTATCAACAGCTTTTCTCAAATAAAAATTCATTTCTTCAATTGCAATAAATCCGCGTTGAATTTTTATTCTAAACCATGACAATAAATCGTCTTCAGTGAAATCTTTGAAACGATAAATAAGGCTCAGTTTGCCTGCCGCGTCCCTTGTTAATTCGCCCTCCTTCCCAATATCAATTTTTACGATTCTGCTGTCGTCAGCAGATTGAAAATCAATCTCTATGTCCCGATCTTTTAAAACTGGCACATCTCCGATTAAATCGGCAACATAATCTAATTTCCGCAAATTTTCTCCATCCTTAATATTTATAAAAGGAATAATAATTTTCTTGTCATCAATTTTTCTCTTAAATTCATTGACCGCAATCGACACGCCGCTTACTATTGACACAATGTCTTCGTAGCCATTTTCCTGCAATCCTTTAATAACAATTTCCGATGTCTGGCTAAAGTTTTGAGTCGCGGCGAAAATATAAGCCGAGTTTAACGCAGAATCGGCTTTTTCTTCTGCGTTTGGCAAGCGCATAATACGCCCAATGGTCTGCTCCACGGCCAGTTGTGCGCCTAAATGAGAAACAGACACCAGAACATACGCAAACGGGCAATCCCACCCTTCGCGCAAGGCATTGACGGTAATAATATAGCGAATCGGACACGCCCGACCCAAAAGAGTTTTCATGTCCGGCAAGTCCTTTGTCCTGCTTGTTTGAATAGCAATTTGCTCCGCGGGAATTTTTACCTCATCGGTTAAAAATTTATAAATCCGGCCCACATAAATTTTATTCTTATTCTCTATGTCTTGCTCCGCCTGTAAAAGCATGATCGGCCGGATATATTCACCTTTAATTTTCTTGGCGCGTTTTTCCAGGTCGCGGAGTTTATCAATACCTTCGTAAATTGTTTCCTGCCACGGCGTTTTATTTGCCAAATAAATCGGCATCTTAATCATTTTTTCCTTTTTCAGTTCTATTGCTGAAATATTAACCAACACATTGCTTTGCCCTTTTGGCGTTGCGGTAAATTCTAAAACAAAAGAGGAATTCAATCTCTTTAGCATTTCAAAAGAAAGTTCGGTCTGAATATTGTGTCCCTCGTCAACAATCACTAACGGATTATGAAGTTTAATTACATTTGCCAAAGAATAAATAATTTCTTTTTCTTTATCCTTATCCAAAAAATCGAAATCAGCGGCGTTTAATCCTTCAAAATGCGACATTAAAGCGCCGTTATCTTGATACGCCTTGAGCCATTCTTTATTAGTTCGCCGAAACGCGCTCAAGGTTGAAACGACGACGCAAAGATTATCCGTTAAGTCGTCTTTTTTGATGGTCTTTGCTTCTGCTAAATCAAAAACTTTCACTGCGTTATTAAATCGCCGGTCTAAAACTTCTCGATAAGGATGTTTGCGGTCTCGTAAATTGCCAAGCGTCTGTATTTTTATAGCGTCAGACGGAACAAACCACATCGCCAGTCCTTTGTCGCTTCTCTCGCCTAAATAATCTTTAAAAATGATACCAATAGAATGGGCGGCAATCAAGGTTTTCCCGCCGCCAGTCGGCACTTTTATACACACAAAAGGGCTTCGGCCTAATTCCGAAACCCAATGATAATCCTTTGAAAAATTATCTTGACTGTCAGTCCTCATAATCATAAACGCGACACCAGCCGTCTTCTCGGTGTCATATTTTCTCATTTCCAAAATGTACTTCTGTAAGATTTCTAACGATGTTTTTTGATACTTTTTGAGCTCCATAATAATTTCGGCTGTGGATAACTTTTTGACAAAAAGTTATCTTATGTTATACTAATTTTGTAGTGAAAACTACCCTCGCCTGAAGGATACCAGGATTGTATTTATACCCCACTCGAGCTTAATCGCTTGGGTGGGTTTGTTTTTGGAATATATTTAAGAAATTTAGCTAAAGTTTCTGCTGGAATAAATTTATCAGCAACTGTTTGAAGATCACTACTCATTCTATTTCTGGTACAAACAACTATAACTTTCTTTCCTTTGCTTTTGAGATGTCCTAATAATCCTCCAAAATCACTGTCCCCAGAAAAAAGCATAACTGTATCGTATTTATTAATTTTTTGAAGCATGGTCATGGTCATTTCCACATCAAAATTACACTTAGGAAACTTGCCTAAAAAAGTGCCGTCTTCTTCGTAATGAGGCACCATTTTAATAGGTTTTGTTTTTACTTGAAAACCAAATTTTCCAGCCTTATCAATTCGCCATATAGATTTATTATGTTTTTCTTCTCCTTGTTCTTTTTCATAATAACCATAGTAGAAAAACTTCTTTACTGGAGAAACCCAATTGCACACTTCTGCTAACTTTGAAATATCAACTTCTATTGAAATTTTAAACTTGTTTTCTTCAGGCCATAAATCCTTTGCCCATGGACGCACATTTCCAAAATCAACAAAAACAAAAACTTTTCCAAATTCAACAGGATCAAAAAAGTAATATTGTGTTTTGAGGTCTTTTAAATCCATGAGTCTTAATAAATTTTTACCTGATATGGTATCTGTTTAAAAATGATTTGATGCTTTTCCAATACTTCTTCGTCCAATAAACATTTGTCCGCGTAAATTATTTTATTCTCACCTTTGTGCAGTTTTAACTCTTTGAGGAATTTCCTATTCAAAATATTTTTGCCAATACCGTCAAAAAGTAAAAAGTAATGGTTGCCGCCGAATTCCCCCAAATAATTTCCTTTTATATTTTTCTTTTCCAGATTCGTTCGCGTTTCCGTAAAATAAACATAACGCGCCATATCTTCAAAACTAACAGCTTCGCTAATCATTCCGTCTTTATTAAAAAGCGGCTCGCCTAGTTCTACATACTCAAATCCGCCACCCAAACCCGGCACTTTCATTGCCTTGCCTGCACCGGTTTTATACGAGTATCCTCGCGCTACTCTTTTCACCCTTTCGGCCGTAATGTCTTTAGCGATATTTTTTTCCATTTCCACTAAAATAAATTTCCTTTTCCCGCCGTCCTCATTCAAATTCAAAACCGCATGAGCGGTTGTACCAGTTCCCGCAAAGGAATCAAGAACAATAGAGTTTCTATTGGAACCTATTTTTAATAAGTATTTAATCAATTCTATAGGTTTAGGATATTCAAATATTCTCTTCCCAAATATTTCTTCTATTTCCTTTGTGCCCCCCACCGTAGCAATGCCCTCTGGTATTATATTACTATGGGGATAAAGTCTTTTTATAATATTTCCTTCGTTATCACAAAATTCATAAATTTTATAGTATGCATTAACTTTTTTATTTTTATCTTTTTTTAAAACTATAAAATCATTTTTTAATCCCCACTGGACTTTTCCTAAGCTCCATCTCCATCGCCAAATTTTTTTATTATTTTCATCACCACCTGGCAATGCAATCAAATTATCTTGTTTTATCGGAAAATCTAAACTTTTTATATAACCTAGACTCTTTCTGTCCAACTTATTCAATTTATATTTACCTCTTATAGCAACATATTTGTCAACTAATTTATAATCACTAGTATCAGCTTTATATCTATTTAATTTTAAATAATCCTTATCTTTTCCATAACATGAGATGTATTCGGACTCAATTGTTATGTGCCTCGGATCAGTCCCCGATCCACCTTTGCTCCTCCAAATAAAAGTTGCCACAAAATTTTCCAAACCAAAAATTTCATCCATCATCATTTTTAAACTACAATGTTCATTGTCATCAATAGAAATAAAAATCACGCCATCGTTGCTTAACAATTCTCGAAGCAACTTTAATCGCGGATACATCATACAAAGCCATTTATCGTGACGGGTTAAGTCCTCACCCTCCGGCCCA
>Ga0268281_1000610_pt1 | contig 25624 bp, 19 predicted proteins | sample saktaG_10_FD_190134 | JGI IMG/M metagenome (GOLD analysis project Ga0268281, IMG submission 190134) | Saline water microbial communities from Sakinaw Lake, British Columbia, Canada - sak_2011_5_24_50m | ecosystem: Environmental > Aquatic > Non-marine Saline and Alkaline > Saline ...
GCGCGGTTATCCGTTGGGGCAGGTCTTGAGCTGGCGCTTCACCATCAACGGGTTCAGTATTCACCATTTCGGCAGCGCCGGTTCGACTCCGGGGGAGCTCGAGCGCCTTGCGGCTAATCCGCCGGACCTGTTGCTCGTTCCTCTGCAGGGCCATACCCATATCTGCGACATCGCCCTGGAATATGTGCGTGTTTTGAAGCCGCGCCTGGTCATACCCAACCACCAGGACGATTTTTACCCGCCCATTTCCACGGCCGTGGACATCAGGCCGTTTGTAATGAAAGTCTGTGGGACCTGCCCGGGTACCGAGGTAAGGGTACTGGCGATGAACGAGACTATTGTGCTGTGACGTCAGGCGCTGTTGCGTACACTTTTAACCTGCGCAAACCCTGTTTCGCCCTTCGCTCTTGGCCCTGTACATGGCGGCATCCGCCCTGGAGTATATATGGCCGATGTTTGTATCATTTTTCGATGATTCGACCAGCCCCACACTCACGGTGAAATGGATCGGGACTCCCTTACCTGCATTGAGCCTGCACTCGCAGCAAGCGGCGCGCACGCGCTCGGCAATTTCCATCGCCCCCTCCAAGTGCGTTTCTATCAACAGCAGGCAAAACTCGTCACCGCCCGTCCGGCCGAATATGTCCGATTGGCGAACATGCGATGCGACCAGGGACACCAGCTTTAGCAGCACGTTATCACCCTCGCTATGCCCGTAGCTGTCGTTGATATTTTTAAAATCATCGATATCGATCTCCATCAGGGAGAAAGGTTTGCCATACCTGATAAACCTGCGCAGTTCCCTCTCCCCCTGCTCGAAGAAGGCCTTGTGATTCAGTATGCCGGTCAGGCTGTCACGTGTGGCAATCTGTTTCAGCTCTTCCTTAACCTTCTCTTCCTCGACCTGAGTCGCGTACTGCTTTCGCCTGTACGAGTAGAGGTGGTGTGAAATAATCAATCCGACGATATTAATAAATACCAGTGATAAGATCTCCACCCTTATCCACGGAGGAGTCAGTTGCTGGGCATTTATCGCTAAATATACGAGGCAACCTGCAGTGAATAACAGTGCAAGTGTCACACGGTATAACAGCCTGAACGGCACACCCAGGTAGATAATAACCAGGATTACCAGGTCTGTCAGCGCGTGTCCCGTATAGATGGCCGGTCTGGTGAAGATGATGAGGATATTTAGGGCCACTCCGAATAAACCCCAGATAAATATATTGCTATCGTTGCTTTTCGGGTCTGTATTTCGATGCACATGTACAATCAAGGCGATGCTGCATAAAATGAAGATAACGCGTAATACCATGAGGAGACTGATCAAGGCCGGTTGCAGCGTAAAGACGAAATCATTGGGTATAGTCAGTGCTACAACCACCGCCAGCAGCAGGATCCCCACCATAGCCTGCCTTCTGTCGTCACGGAGTGAATACAGCCGGTAGCCCTTCTCTAATTCCCCGTCCAGCCGGCCATCCAGGTTCGGCCATTTAATTCCCGACATCTTCATAACGACTGCCCATCAACAATTAAATCAAACCAGCATAACACAATTATTCTATCAGCACAATGAAATGTCGCAGAGGTTCATAGTTTACGAAAACCAATACTCCAAGATTAACAAGATAATATCAGTGATTTAGAAGGCCGCTATCAAATCCGGTTTATGCAGTGTACTGTTTATGCAGTGTACTTGACTGCAAGGTCAAATATAATTACAATATGTAATTAGCACTCAGGGTATTTGAGTGCTAATTTTTAGATTGATTACATCTCCCGGAGGGACCGATGCCCATATATCAATATTCCTGCTCAAAATGCAACACCAGTTTTGATCTCAGGCAGGGATTCAACGATGACAGCGTGGCCGCCTGCCCCAAGTGTAAAGGCGAAGCCAAACGCCGTTTTGTGCCCGTGCCCATTATTTTTAAGGGATCGGGGTTCTACGTCACTGACAGCAGAAAACCCTCTGACGCGCAGCAGTTGCCGGCCAGGATGCCGGAGACAACCAAAGAGGTGACGGTGACCAAGCAGCCCGAACAGACCAAGCCGGCTGCCGCTGACACGCCAAAATCCTGATCCCCCACTGCCGGCTATTGATGACGCTCGTTTCCCTGTGTTAAACTCGGTATAAGTCCCTGTAGCTCAGCGGACAGAGCGGCTGCCTTCTAAGCAGCGGGTCGTGGGTTCGAATCCCCCCAGGGACGCCATCCAAAAGTTGATTAATTCAAACTCCATCAGTTCTTAAATCCGCTGTATTGATATTAGTCACGTGCCCCCATGCTATTGATAGCATGAGCATCGCTGGGAAATAATGATCCTTTGTGTTCAACCTCAGGAGAGTTTAAGCTTTATTCTTGGGCATAGAAATATCCAATTGGAAGAACACACCCTTCTTTTTCAAGGTGACTGATCAGGTCACGCCGTTTCAAAGCTTATACCTGAACTTGTATTTGCTTCTTGATGATTTTACCGGATATCCCTGTATCTCTAAGTTCACGTTGGCTTTCTATAATAAGCTGAACCGCTTCCCGAAGATTATCCTGAACTTCCTTGATCGTCTTGCCCTGGCTGAAAGCGCCGGGCACCTCATCTACCCAACCTATATACCATTTGTCGCGTTTTTCAATAGTTGCTTCAAATGTCCTGTTCATAATGTATTCCTCAACACGTATCCAAGTATACAATGGGCATTGACTTGAAGTCTAACCAATACGCCAGGCCAGAATTAGCAGCCAATCTACTTGCAACTACTTTAAATTTATCCCGCCATCGATGTCCCATAGATCTTCCCAGCTATCCGCGCCCGGCCAGAGAAATACCTGCCCCTTGATAAGCCTGCAGTTCCTGTCGATGCCTGATATCAACCTCATATCTTCATCGGAGAGAGGATCTTCTGTAATCGATCTCAGGTTCGAAAGGAGATTCTTCTTATTAACAGAGAATGGTATCGGTATCTGCCCCCGTTGAACAGCCCACTTGAGGCATACTGAGGCAGGATGGACATTCATCCTTTTGGCGATGCTGATAATAACCGGATCATCCATATCACTGGTATCGGTCGCGGTCCTGTCGCGTTCCGGACGGTTGGGCGAGCCCAGCGGCGAATACCCGATGGGTACAATCCCGTTGTCGGTCACAAAACTAAACAGCTCCGGCTGCTGGAAATGAGGGTGAAGCTCCATCTCGTTGCACGAGGGTTTTATCGCACAGTCCCTCAATAACAGTCTGAGCTTGGGAATTGACATGTTGGCAGTGCCGATATGCCGTACAAGACCATTTGTTAAGAGGTTTTCCATCTGACGCCAGGTTTTCATGTAATTCTCATGGATATAGGGTTTTGCACCCGGGTCCCTTGAGTCACCGCCGACACGGGGCCCATGATGATTGGGAAAGGGCCAGTGGACGAGATAGAGGTCCAGGTATTCAAGCTTCAGGTCCTTGAGAGTCCTTTTCAAAGAAACAAGCACATCGCCTTCGCCGTGCATGTCGTTCCAGACCTTGGAGGTGATCCATAATTCCTCCCTCTTTATTCCTCCCGACATGACCTCTTTCAACGTCTCGCCGATTAAATGCTCATTCTGGTAGACAGGTGCACAGTCGACATGCCTGTAGCGCAGGTAAATCGCATCCTTAACTGCCCCGGCAACGGTTTCGGCCGATACGTGATCGGAGCCGAAAGTTCCCATCCCTATCGCCGGGATCCTTACTCCCGTATTCAACGTCCTGTATGAAATTCTGGACAGATCGACCGCCTCTGCGTCAGTTCCCTTCCGAATCATGCAATAATCCCCGGTTATCTCTTTAATTCCTCGTCAAAACATACGGCCACTTTTCCGCATTTGCCGCTTGCCATGAGCCGATATGCCTCGGACACTTTTTCAAGCGGGAACCTGTGCGTGATAAGGTCTTCGGGATATATCTTCCAACGAACAAGCCTTTCCACCAGCTCCTCCATTCTCCAGATACTTGTGACCCAGGACCCGTAGATCGTTTTCTGGTCGTGGATGATGTCCTCTGAGGGTTTGAATGCAACCGTTCCGCCTTCGCCCAGGAAGACTATTTTCCCCCATTTTCTGGCCGCCTGGATACAGGTATGCCTTGCATTCTCGTTTGCGCTGCAATCCACGCACCTCTCAACACCGGTCCCGCCTGTTAATTCCCTGATCCCCCTGATATTATCCGGTCCCGGCTTCAGAACTGCGTCAAACAAATTCAGTTTCCTGGCCAGCTCGGCCCTTTCATCGGTTGCCTCTATGCCGAATATTTTATGCGCGCCCATGGCCCTGGCCAGCATGGCTGTGGCAAGTCCAAGTGGACCGAGGCCGGTTACAAGCACCGAATCGTCTCCGCAGATACCGATTTTTTCCAGTCCTTCGTATGCCGTTCCAAATCCGCAGGCAACCTGGGCCCCGTCGGAATATGTCAACTGTTCGGGAAGATAGACAAGGTCTTTCTCCTCGGCAAGCATGAATTCGGCCATGCCGCCGTCCCTCTGCCACCCGTAGGCCCTTCTGAAGGAGCTCGTACAGGAGATCATGTAGCCCCGCCTGCAATCATTGCAGACCCCACAGCCGGATATATGGTATATGATCACCCTGTCGCCGGCCTTGAATCTCCTGCAGCCCGGCCCTGTTTCAACAATCTGCCCGCACGGTTCATGACCCGCTATTATCCCCCGACTGTAACCCTCAGGGCCTTTGCCGAGATGCTCCCTGTAGATACACCTGATATCCGACCCACAGATCGTGGAAGATTTCATTTTTATCAGGACTTCACCATGCCCCGGCAAGGGCACCGGAAATTCCTTCAATTCAACTGCACTGTTTCCCGGCAAAATCGCACCCTTCATTGTTTTTTGCATAATGACTCCTTCGGATGCAATGATATCGAGGGTCATTGTTTTCTGCAACAAGGGCTGCAACAAGGGCGTTGACAGCCAGGTGGCTACGGATTATCATGACCTGAAGCAATGGCTTGTGGTAATTGCCTGGTCGCGAATTAAAGGGGAACCCGGGATTAACTATTAGCGGCTGAGTGGGTAGAACGTAGTGAAACGCCTGATTTTCATTGTTTTCATTTTCCTTCTGTTCATTTTCATGTCGGTGCGCAGCTACAATCCCGCTTATACCGAACCGCCTTCCAGCCTGAAATCTATTATGCAACTTAAACGTACTACAGGAATGAAGCTGCCGCACAATACGGCCTCACCCGAGGACGACGCGCCTGTCCGGATACAAGGATACAGTGGAACAGCGCCGGACCAATCGCAAGCCCTGAGTTACTGAGGAGGACGATTATGGCATCTTGCACACGTCATCCAAGCAAAGAATCAGTGGGCGTCTGCACGAACTGCGGCAAGCTCGTTTGTGCAGCCTGTTATAAGGAGAAGGGGGGTAAATCCTACTGTACAGTCTGCTTCGAGAAGTTATTTCCGGTGGTTAAGCCTGAGGAGACCGCTGTTCCTGTTGCCGCTCCCCAGAAAACCCCACCTGTGGTGAAAGAGGCTGCGACCGGGGCAACTGCTAAAGCAGTTGCCCCAGCCCCGGTGGTAAAGGAGCCAGTTGCCTCAACAGTCAGTGCTACGGCGGAACAAACTGGCGTTAACCCGCTGTGGTGGCTGGCAGTTGTATTCCTGGGTTGGATCGGAGGGCTGATCGCGTGGCTGCTGAATAAGGAAAAACAGCCTGCCACCTCAAAATATATGCTGTACGGCGGCATAGGCTGGTCCGCACTTCAAGCTGTGGTGGCCTTGATCGTCCTCGTTTCAACGGTGATTGCACCCGCCGCGGGTCCTTGGCTCCAAAAATTCAAACCGTCGGCGCCGAAGGTGGGGATTACAGCGCCCTCGACGACAGGAGATGCCCAGCCGCCGGCGGTTACTACACCCTCAACTCAGGCCGCGGTGAAAACCGGCCCCAAAGAGGAGACAATCGAGATAAAAGTACCTGATCTGGTACCCAAACCGCTTCCCCCGCAGCCAACTTATCAAACAAGCACGCTGATAACTCAACCGTTGCAGCCATCCGACAAGCCTCAAACGGTCAAATACGAAGACAAAGTCGCCGTTATCGTGCCTGCAGGCGGCCTTAAAGAACAGGATACGCTGACCATCTCGGCGGTTTCCGGCGCTCCGGAATGGAACTACATCAACCGCAGCGATATAGCGGTCTATGATATCAGCTTCGCTGTCAACCACACCTTCGATAAGCCCCTCACCTTCGAATTCGCCTATGACCCTGCAGCTGCAACGCAATCAGGTGAGGAACAGTCCCCGGGTGTGTCCTATCTGGAAAGCGATGGTAAGACCTGGACCGACGTGCCAGTGAGTGTGGATGAGCAGCGCCAGAAGGTTGTTGTAGCTACGCCGCATAACGGCCTGTGGAGATATTACTGGCATTACGGCACTTCGTCCGTGCTTGAAGCAGAATATTTCGAGGTGAGGTACTGGCTTTCCGATTTCGTAGCGTCCGCCTGGACGCAAAAACAGCAGGATGAAATGGATGCGCTGAAAAAGAAGAGGACTGCAGATAACCTGACCGACGCGGATAAAACAAGGCTGGCCGAGCTCGTAAAAAAATATAATACCCTTGCGCAGGCGAAAGTTGTGAAGAATCCCCTGGCTGACTTTCAGGGGTGCCTTGGCGATGCATCCGCTTACACATCTAAACATCCCAAGTATGTTGTGGATACCGCTGCATACCTTGCCAGGGCACGAAACACCTACGCCACTACATTTCACAAAGACCTGACCCCGGAGACGCTGTCAGCACCGATTACACGCGTTGCCGCAGATGGAATGGAGGAGACTGTTCAAAGCAGTGAAGCAAAGAGGATACTGGCCGTCATCGACCCCAGCGAATCGGCATCTTCCCAGAGCGGATGGTTGGGCCATATCAATGTCCATTCAAACCCCAGTTGCGGCATAACAGGCCTGGGAGTGACCCTGGCACACGAGCTGTTCCATGCCGTGCAGAGCATGGATCACTATGCGCTTGTACGGCAACCCGGCGCTGTCTTCGGGCTGGTGATACCTAAAAGCCTCTGGTGGTTTGAATCCACTGCAGATTATGCCGCATACAAAAGCGTCATGGGATTCGATCAGCCATCAAACCATCCACTGGACCCGGCTTATTTCAGCGAGGATTTCTTCTCCGACGGTAATCCGGATGAGAACCATCCCTATAAAACCGCCTATTTCTTCGATTACCTGGCAGGCCAGAAAGTCGCCTTCGCCCCACTGTACAACGCAGTGGCAAGCGACTACCGGACGAAGCTGGCGCTGGATGAATACCTGAAAGCAAATACCCCGGGTAAACTCGGCCTGCATGAAAGCTATCATGAGTGGTATAAATACGTGCTGTTCGATGGTAACGGCCCCTACAAGTCGCCGCTGCAGACCAGTAACCGCCTGCTCGACACCACCATGCAGAATCTAATTATTAATTTAGCGGACGGCATGACCGCAGGCTACCAGGGTATTTATGCCTCCGTGGATCCCGCAGCAGGCAAGCGGACACTGATAGTAGAGCTGCAAAAAATCGGCCCGGAAGTGCAGCCGCAATATTGCTGGGTGGACGTCTGCAAGCTCAACCAGAACGAGCGGAATATATCCAACCTGGAGGTCATAGCCACCTGGGACATTGCAAAAGACAGCTGGCCCAAGGAGATCTGCCAGGTCGACCTGGATGCAGACGATGCGCTTTACATTTTAGTTGCCAAGCTCGGAGGCGGACAAAGCTCTTTCTTCATTAACGTGTCCGATCAGCCGTCAATCAAGTTGAAATGCCCCGGCATGTCCGCGGGAGAAAAAGGCACAATGGGCGAGGCCTACGATTTCGAGCGGATAACTTCCGGCATACCGTCCACTGCTGTCTATACCTGGTACGTCGACGGCACGAGCCTGGATAAGGGCGGCGAAACGCTCACTCACAGGTTCTGGGAAAGCGGAGAACACTCGGTGCAGGTAAAAGCTTCCTGGAGCGTGCTGCGGTCGGCGGAATCTAATACCTGTGTCATCGGCATCGGCAATCCCCAGCTGACAATTAGATCGCCCCTGGCTGCCGGCGAGAAAGGTCTTTGCGGTGCATCTTATACTTTTACCCAGGAGAGCAAATACGTGCCCAACGCCGCCGATTACTGGTGGTATGTCAACGATAAGGAGATCAACGGGGACAGGGGCGGAGCTCCCCACGCATTCGAGGCGCCGGGCACCTATAAGGTCAAGGTCAAGGCTGAATGGCCTATGCCCGAAGGCGACCCGCGCAGCATCGATGATTCGGTAACAGTTACGGTTCAGACCGGATTCCAGATAACCGCCGATCCTGTGCCCGGCAATGTCGGAGACCCTTCCAGGTTCAGTGTCAGCGGCCAGGGCATCCCGGCCAACGCGGGTTTCACCTGGGACTTCGGAAAGCAGGAGGCCGGCCACAGCACCAATACCAAGGAAACCACGCACACCTATCAAAAAGCGGATACCTATCCTGTCAGCGTGACTGTCGTAGACCGCAGCAGTAAGAAATCCCTCGGCACAGCCGCGCTCAGTTACAAGGTAATTGCCCAGCCGTACGTTGTGATTTCGCCGCGGCCGTCTACAGCCAAACCGGGGGATAAGATCACCTTCGGCTTCAAGCTGTTCAATATGCCTGAAGACATGGCCGCGGTCCCGCGCAATCACTGGATATTCACCTATAACGGCGTCCAGGAAGCCTGGCCCACGGACGAGCAGGTCACCTTTACCTTCGACCGGCCGGGAAAATATATAGTGGATGTGATTGTGGAAGCCAGGGATAAGGACAACCGCTCGATCAAGGGCAAGTCGGGAGACAACTGGTTGAAGGACTCCGTCACAATTAACGTGGAAGGCGCCCCCACTGTAAGCATTGTTCCTCCCCAGGATCTTGCCAAGGGTACCGGCATACCTGAGAAGAGTTACGTATTTTCTGCCAAGCCACAGGATATCCCCACTAATGCTGAATACACGTGGTACGTCAATGATAAATCGTTGGGCAAGTCCAGCAAGGACAAGAGCCCCTCGGTGAAGACTGAGAAGGAACCTAAGGACTATACGGTCAAAGTGGTGGCCAGATGGAAGGAAAACAAGCAACCTAAAGAAGCTGAGGGATTTTTCAACTTCACTACAAAAACGGGAGTAGTGCTGTCCAAAGGCGTCTTTATCAGCGGGATGGCCAATTCCGAGCCTGATGAAAAGTTTGGCAAGCTGTTCCTTGGCCCGATCTTCGCCAAGGCCGTTATTGACGTTGTCAACGGGAAGGCAACAGCCAATCAGGCGGTGCCTTTCAGTATCGCGGGTGATAAAGGCGCTACAGTTAACGGCAACGCCAAAATTAAAGTTGATGGAACGGATAGCAAGGGCGTGCTGACAGGAACCTATACTATCGACGCAGTGATCAATTACGTTGACGAGGGCAAAACAGTGCCGATTGATATCAAATATGCAGGCAGTTTCAAGTCCGCTGTTATCCCGGCCAATCCGGCCAATGCCAGTGTGACCCTTACCTTTACAGGGTATATCCAGAGCCATGCTTTGGTGCAGATAATCGCTGCCGCGGGGGCAGCCTGCGCGGCCAGCCTGGAATCGTGGGCCGGCAGCGGCAGCACTACGACCACGTATACACGGCCCGCAGATGACGTCCTGTGCCCGGCCTATGTATCCAAGGTTAACTTTACGGCATCCGTGAGTGGTAAGTGAAGATGTGCTTATCAGGCGGTAGACCGGCTTGCGGAGCCATTATTTCAAGGTTTAGGGATATATGAAACAGTCTTTTGAGTCAGCGCTCTCCCTGGACCTCCGACGGTCCGATGGCGGATACTCTCAGACTGTACTTTCGCAAAAAGGCAGCACGCTGCTCTCCGGGGATCCCTCGGGTGACATCGTCCTAAAGCTTCAGGGAAACCGGAATCGCGCAACGCGCTATACTTCCGCCTCCGGGATGTCGGCAAGGCTGGAGCGGTCCGACCTGACAGTGGAGACGGCTTTCGCCAGGGCCGGCGGCTCGCCGGGTTTCGACGTGACTACGAAGCTGACCGCCCTCGAACCGTTGCGCGTCGTTGCTTTCGGCCACAAGTACATATTTCCACCCGGCGCAGGACGTGACCCGGGCGCCCCGCTGGACTATGCCTGGGTATCCTCGTTGAAGTCCAGACCCGGGGACGTGATCGGTGACCACGTGTTCCGTTCGCCCTGCCTGATCGCTCAACACGCCGGTGCGCAGGTGGCTCTCGTACCTAACCTGGACATGTTCGGCGACAGCCCGCTGCGCGCCGTCATGGATTTCGACCTTCCGCGTGCGGCGCACGGGGCTGACCCGGCCCCGCGGCTCTGCTATGCTCTACAGAATTACAAACCGCACGGCCATGTCTACTACGCCCCCACAGGGTCAGCGGCCACCCTGCAGCCCGGCGATACTCTTCAGATCGGATTTACCCTGCTCTTTGATTACGAAGCTGGACCTCACTCATATCAGTCGGTTTTGCGTTTTCTCTGGCAGCGCTACGGCGAGAAAAACCTGGCATCCTCGATCACTCCACAGGTACTGCCATTCGAACAGTACGCGCGGCTGGCGTTCGAAAACACCTTCGAGAGCTATGGCCTCTGGCGTGGATTCAGCCTGTCCGGAAAGGAGTGTGGCGGTATCTGCGGGCGCATCGTACGTCCCGGACTCAGCCGGGGATCGAGAAAACTGCCCAACGATACCACCCTGGGTGTCGTGATGAACTACCTCTTCACGCCGACCCTCTCACTCAGGGACAAGATGTCCCTCATAGCCTGGAATACACGCGGCATTCACCCCCACCTCTGGAACACGATATTCCTGAATAATGTGCGGACTTCCTTCGGCCTCATGTATTATGCCCGGTGCTGGCGTGACCGCGGGCTGGAGGAACATGCCCGCGCCATGTGGAACCTTGCCCTCGCGGCGCCGTCCCGGGCGGGCATATTTCCATCTGTTTTCGCGGGAGACGGCAAACACCCCCGCTGGGTCCCCGGCTCACGCGTGTGGCGCTACACCAGCGCCTATCACACGCCCGATGCGGCGGTGACGGGATGGTGGATGCTGGCCGCCGACCGCTTCCTCGCGAAAGAGGACAGGCCCTTTCGCAAACGGTGTGAAGGGCTGGGCGATTTTTTCCACCATTCACAGCTTCCCTCGGGGGCTGTCCCAACCTGGGTGAAGGTGCAGAGAGACGGTAAGCCGCGCGCCGAGCCGTTCCTGGCGGAGAGTGCGTCGAGCGCCGCCGCCGGTATGTTCCTGGTCTCCCTATTCAAGACGACGGGAAAGGAAAAATATCTGGAGACTGCACGGCGGGTCGCGGACTTCATTATCGAGAAAGTGTTCCCGCGGCATGCCTGGTTCGACACCGAGGTCTTTTTCTCCTGCTCGCCCAAGTCGCCGGGATGGAAAGACGCTTCCACCGGCATCCTTCCCCAGGGCGCTCTGTGTATATCATGGACCGCCGACCTGCTGGGAAATCTATACCGGTGCACGCACGAGCAGCGTTACCTGACCTATGGACGTGCGGCTCTGGATGTCCTGCTGCTGTTTCAGCAGATCTGGAACGCGCCTTTTTTGGACATAGACACCCGAGGCGGCTTTTCCAGCATCAATAACGATGCCGAGTGGAACGATGCCCGCCAGGCCCTTTTCGCCCCCCTGCTCATGGAGTGGTACGAGATCACAGGGGAAGCCGAGCTGTTCCAACGCGGAATAGCGGCCCTGCGCGCGGCCTTCACCCTCATGTATCTCGAGGAACACCGCTCGGTGGCGCCCGCCAACGTGAGACCCATGGCCGCGGCCGACCGGGGCGCCGTTGCCGAGAACTACGGTCATGCGGGGCTCGACGTCAAGATCGAAGGATACGTTATACCCGACTGGGGCGCAGGCACGGCCGTCGCGGCGGCGGCACTCGCCCAGATCCGCTGGGGAGACCTCTACGTCGATGCTGCACGGGGCATCGCCTTCGGCCTCAACGGATGCCGTGTGCGGCGCGCGGACATTCAACACTCGTCGTTTATACTGGATGTAGAAGAAATCTACGATTCTCTTCTGATTATGAAATGCGCTGGAGCCGCAGCACCTCAAATCGAAGTGACCATCAACGGCAGGTCCCGCGGGACTATTGCCCGCGCCCTTCTGGAGCAGGGGATTACCCTGTAAAATGATAAGTCAGGCCATGCCTTGACGCATCAGGTTAGGACATTGCCATGATAGTAATGAGAATTGTGCTAAAATGGTTGGAATTGCCACAATAAGGGGGCTTTAGATGAAGAGAAAGAAGGCATGGATTGTTGCGGTCATTTGCATCGCGGCTATAATCGTTATCCTGGCGACCGTAATTGCCATAAAGACTGCAACTTTCACATCAAAGCAGTTGACCGTTGATCAAAAGGTCAGCTATCCCATAGATTTAGACAAAGCTGCCGGGCGCCTTTCCGGCGCCCTGAAATTCAGGACTATCTCCAGCATTGACCCGTCCCAGGTCGACTATACGCAATTTGCCGGTCTGCAGGATTATATCGGGAAATCATTTCCCCTGACCGACTCCACTTTCGAGAAGAAGGTAATCAATAACTATGGGCTGCTATATATCTGGAAGGGCAGCGACAGCCTGAAGAGCCCTGTTCTTCTGCTGGCCCATCAGGATGTAGTGCCAGCTCCGGTTGAGGGCTGGAAACATCAACCTTTCTCGGGAGATATAGACGAGGGATTCGTCTGGGGCCGCGGGGCGATCGACGACAAAGGCTCTTTGATGAGCATACTCGAGATGACTGAATACCTGATCAAAGACGGCTTTAAACCATCCCGTTCGATTTATATTGCCTTCGGCTTCGACGAAGAGGTGGGGGGCCGGGAAGGTGCTGCCAGGATCGCCGGGTATCTCAAGCAACAGGGCATACAATTTGAAGCTATTTACGATGAGGGAATGTTTGTAACGCAGGGCGAGGTGCCGGCAGTAAAGCCTCCCGTGGCTCTTATTGCGGTCGCTGAAAAAGGTTACCTCTCGCTGCAGCTTGTGGCGGAGTCCGCGGGAGGCGCTTCCTCCATGCCCCCGGATCAGACTACCGTGGGTATCCTGGCGGCTGCTATAGATAAACTACAAAACAACCGCTTCCCCACCCGCATGACAGGTCCGGCTGCAGATTTATTTGAGTACCTGGGACCGGAGATGTCTTTCCCCTATAAAATGGTCTTCGCCAACATGTGGCTTTTCGGCCCGCTGATCGAGAGCGAGCTTACCTCTTCACCGGGTACCAATGCCGCCATCAGGACCACTATAGCCCCCACCATGTTTGAAGGAAGCGAGCGGGACAACGTGTTGCCCGCCCGCGCTACTGCGGTGGTCAACTTTCGCTTATTGCCGGGTGACACGATGCAAAGCGTAACCGAACGTGTCAGAACGGTTATCAACGATCCCCGCGTAAAGATTGAGCCCGCGCCCGTATTCGCTAATGACCCCTCGCCGGTATCCAGCACTGATGCCTGGGGCTTCAAGATACTAAACAGGACGGTACGCGAAGTAATGCCGGATGTAGTGGTTGCGCCTATGATAAGCTTAGGGGGCACTGATTGCATTCATTATATTGGGCTATCTCCAAATATCTACCGGTTCCTGCCCGAGAGGCTGTACGGCGAAGATCTCAATATGCTGCACGGCATGAACGAGAGGATCTCCATAACGAACTATGGCGAGATGATCAATTACTATATTCTGTTAGTGAGCTATCTCTGCGGTTGATAGAAATAACTGTATGGCTTTTACAATTTCCCCAAAGACATAGTTGAAGCTACTTTAATCGGGATGCCCGAGTATTACCAGTATTTCCGTCATTACCAAAATATCGGACTCGATGAATTTGGGCAGAAGTTCTCTGGACATATCATCTTTGTGAACGCAGTCGCCGGGCGTCTGGTATCGCAGCAGCAATTCAATAGTCTTTTTCTCGAGATCAGCATTCCGACAAATAGTCAGGGGCAGAAAGGACTATTGCAATTGCTATACAAGTGCGATAGAATAGGATTGATTCGATGGAAATGAGCCATGCACAGGAGGGTGCAACATGAAAGGCAAATGTATCTACTGGAAGACATGCAGGATGTACCAGAGTTGTATTGTCTGTAACGAGATGGAAGGATTTGCCTATGGGCACCGTGCAGGAGGCTGTTACAGGGATATCTCCAAGTACGGGGAAAAGAGCACATACTCTAAGGTTGCCGGCGAACGGGAGCGCAAGAAAGAGCTGATCGTGCACCCGGCGTAAAAAATAGTCTGCCCCTGTTTTCATTCAGCGATTGATTCACTAACAGTTACCCTTGGTTATTCGTACATCTTGCCGATGACTTTCCGGTATTTCTCATCTGCCACGCGCCTCTTGACCTTCGGCGTAACCGTATCAGTCCGTTTACAATGAGCTGTATATGAGCAAAAGTAAACCGGAATGGCAGGAGACGACGCTGGCAAAGGCGCTCAAGAATTCCCCGGTCAGACGGGAGAAATTTGAAAACAGCTCCAGTATAAATATCGATCCGCTCTACACGCCGGATGATATATCCGGCTTCGATTATCAGTCGTCCCTGGGCTATCCGGGCGAGTACCCCTTTACCCGCGGCATCCAGCCTGCTATGTACCGCGGCAGGCTCTGGACAATGCGCCAGTACGCTGGTTTCGCTACGGCTGAGGAATCCAACAAGAGATACCGCTATCTGCTGGATCAGGGTCAGACCGGCCTCAGCATAGCATTCGACCTGCCGACACAGATTGGCTACGATTCCGACCACCCCCTGTCCCTGGGAGAGGTGGGCAAGGTCGGAGTGGCCATCGATACGCTGGAAGATATGGAGGTGCTGTTCAGGGACATCCCCCTGGATAAGGTCAGCACTTCCATGACCATCAATGCCACGGCTCCCATTTTGCTTTGCATGTATATCGCGCTTGCCGGGAAGCAGGGTGTGGATATAGCCGGGCTGGAAGGCACGGTACAGAACGACATACTCAAGGAGTATATCGCCAGGGGCACTTACATCTTCCCTCCCGCGCCATCCATGCGCCTGATAACAGATATCTTCGCTTACTGCAGAGATAACGTTCCCCGCTGGAACACCATCAGCGTCAGCGGCTACCATATACGGGAAGCAGGTTCCACGGCCGCACAGGAAGTAGCCTTCACGCTGGCCAACGGCATCGCCTATGTAGAGGCCGCCATCAAGGCGGGGCTGGACGTAGACGAATTCGCCGGCCGGATATCGTTCTTTTTCGACAGCCACAATGACCTGTTTGAGGAAACAGCCAAGTTCAGGGCGGCACGGCGGCTCTGGGCCAGAATAATGAAGGAAAGATTCAAGGCAAATGACCCGCGATCCTTGATGCTCAGGTTCCACACCCAGACCGCAGGCTGCACGCTCACAGCCCAGCAGCCGTACAATAACGTAGTCAGGGTGACCATCCAGGCGCTGGCAGCCGTCCTGGGAGGCACGCAGTCGCTGCATACCAACTCGTTTGACGAGGCTTACGCCACTCCTTCGGAGGAGGCGGCAACCATCGCGCTGCGCACACAGCAACTGCTGGCGTATGAAAGCTCTGTCGGCGACGTCGTCGATCCCCTGGGCGGCTCCTATTACGTGGAGTCCCTGACCGATTCGTTGGAAGGGAAAGCCGCCGGCTATATCGACAGGATCGACAGGTTGGGTGGCGCAGTGGCGGCCATCGAGCAGGGATACCAGCAGCGGGAGATACAGGAAAACTCCTACAGGCAGCAAAAAGCGGTTGATAGCGGTCAGACCGCCATCGTGGGAGTCAACAAGTTCATCTCGTCGACGGCGAAAATAACGGGATTGACCAGGGTCGATCCTGAAAAAGAGAAGCTGCAGAAAAAGCGCCTGGCAGCCGTTAAAAGAAACAGGGATGATGAGCGGTGTAAACGGGCATTGGACGGCCTGGCAGATGTTGCGCGAAGCCGGGAAAACACCATGCCCGCCATTCTCGGTTGCGTCGAGGCGTATGCCAGTATCGGTGAGATATGCGACGTGCTGCGCAGCGTATTCGGGACGCAGAAAGAATTCCTGATTTTTTAGCTGCGACCCGGTATATACCGTGTTCGAGTAACATTAAGTCGGGGTTTATGCCATAAGAACAGCGTCGATAATTTTAAGTTAGGAGCGATAGCAATATGGCCAGGATCGATCTGGAACTAAATGAAAAAATAGCCCTGGTGACGATGGGCGAATCTGACAACAGGCTTAACCCGGGCATGGTCAAATCACTGCTCGAGATGCTCGATAAGGTGGAGAAGGAAACCGGGGCGCTGACGCTGGTGGTAAAGTCCGGGCATTCCCACATATGGACCAACGGCTTCGACATCGACTGGATACGCGGCAGCCTTGAGAAGGGCGATAAGGCAGCGGTAAAAGAGTTCCTGGTGATGGACCTGGCACTGAGAAGACGGTTGCTCACCTATCCCCTGATAACCATAGCTGCGCTGAACGGCCACTGCTTCGGCGGCGGGGCCGTCCTCTCCTGCTGCTTCGATTTCCGCTTCATGCGGTCGGACAGGGGTTTCTTTTGCATCCCCGTGATCGACATGCGTTTCCCCATACTGCCGGGCACGCGGGCGCTGCTGGCAGGCGTGCTGCCCGCGCACATCGTTGAAGAGCTGGTTTTGGCCGGCCGGCGCCTGACAGGTGCTGAATGCGCTGCAGGCCACGTGGTTTCAGCTGCCTATGATAACGGCGAACTGATGGATAGGGTCATGGAATTTGCCGGGGGACTGAACAAGGGCAGGGAAATAGTAGGGGAGATGAAAAAGGCGCTTAACGGCCCCATAGTGAGACTTTTTGAAGAAGATGCGGCGGAGCTTAAAGAAGGGCAGGTGCTGGTATAGAACGCACAGCGACGGTTAATGAGCTACGCCTGCCATCCCGTAGATGCTGTTGTTGAGCAGGACCATTTCACGCGCATATTCGTTTTCATTAAGTTTATCCAGGTAAGCTAAATCACCGTCTTTCTGTTTAAGCTTTGTAAGTATCGCCTCAGGCCTGGTTCCTCTGCTGATCTCCAGCTTAATCACCTCATACCAGAACAAGAGTTTTTCCTTGTAGAGCTTGAGCCGTGCCAGCCCGTTGTCGTAGCAACCGAAGTGCCCGTAGCATATCCTGTCCGGACTGAGCTCGATCAGCCTCTCCAGGGAGGCCATGGTCTCTTCCAGCTTGAAGGGAGGTGGAGTGGCGGGCCTGATAACGCCGTTTACGCATACACCGGCGGCTTCACCCGCTATCAATGTGCGCGTTGAGCTGTCAAACAGGCTCAGGTGGTGAACCGCGTGGCCGGGAGTCAGGTATACCTCCAGGATTGTGCCGCCCCTCAGGTCGAGCTGCATGCGGTCGGTGGCGTCAATTATACGGCTTTCAGGCACCGGTTCGATCGGGCCGTATTTCAACGCCAGCTCCCCCAGTGTTTTCAGGCTGGCGTTCCACAGCCGGGCCGGATTGACCAGGTGGGGATGGGCACGGCTGTGGGCGACTACCGTCGTGTTGGGAAGGTCCTTTATAACGGCTCCGGTACCTCCTGCATGGTCGATGTGTACATGCGTGAGCAGAATATAATCGATATCCTGCGGCTGCACACCGGCTTTTGCCAATGCTGCGAGAAGGCCGGGTTTGGCCGATGCGGGTCCGGGATCAACCACTGCGTTCTTAGTGCCAAGCACCAGGTAACTCCCGATAAACCTGCTATAGCCGGGTATCGGAAGCTTCGGATCCAGCAGTTTCAGGTTTGAATTTATATCAACGACTTCGATCTCGGCGCTCCTCCACGACTGTTCCTGACAACTATACCATAAGACACCTGCGGATTGCCGATCTAAAGCGTCTGTTTGCAGCATAGCCCTGTGCGCAAGGATGTAGTTATTCTAATTAAAGTTACAAGTCCGATAGGTTATACTTAAGCCTGACTTTTTATCAGGAGAGGCCGTATGAAAATTGATAAGGCCAGGCTTGAGTTCTTGAAAAAAGACGCGGTACAGGGCTTCACCAAATACCTGGGGTTGGTTCCCGTGTCGCTGGAGCCCGGGGCATTCATCACAAGGCTCAAGCTCCAGAAGCATCATCTCCAGCAGGACGGCTTCGCCCATGCCGGCCTGATCGCCACCATGGCGGACCATACCGCTGGATATGCCAGTTTCTCGCTTGTGTCCGAAAACCGGCGCATATTGACCGTCGAGTATAAGATCAACTTTTTTCAGCCCGCAGCGGGAGAATTCCTCGAATGCCGCGGCCGGGTAACCAAGCCGGGGAAAAATATCCTTTTCACCGAGGCCGAGATCTACTCGGTCAGCGGAAAAAAGAAAACGCTGGTCGCTAAAGCTATGCACACCATGGCTTCGGTGCCTGTGGCCAAGATAACCCGTGCAGCCGCGTCGACAAGCGCGAAGTACGGCAAACCGCTGCCCGAGCTTTAGCGCTGCCTTGAAATATCCCGCCTTTACAGTTACCATTTGGTGGGAGGTGACAGGCAGCTATGGAATTCCCGCAGAAAGGTTTACCCTTCAACGATCTGAAACGTGAATTGACCGCGCTCAAGTCTAATGACATGGACTGGAAGGGCGCGCACGCTTTCAGCATGGTCTTCAGGGCCTCGGAGGATGTCAGCAAGGTGGTGGAGAACGCACTCAGCACATTCGTATTCGAGAACGGGCTCAGCCCCTTCGCATTCCCCAGCCTGCTGCGAATGGAGACCGAGGTCGTGGCCATGACCGCCGACCTGTTCCACGGCGGCGACACCGCCGCGGGAAATATGACCTCCGGCGGCACCGAGAGCATCATCATGGCGGTCAAGGCCGCCAGGGATTATGCCCGGGAGAAGCGACCGCAGGTGAAAGAGCCGGAGATGATCATACCCCGCTCGGCTCATCCCGCCTTTAACAAGGCAGCTTATTACCTCGGTATCAAGACTGTGATCGTGCCCACCAGCGAATCATCGTTGGTCGACCTGGATGCCTTCGGGAAAGCATTTAACCCCAATACAATTTTCGCTATGGGTTCCGCCTTCTCCTACCCTCACGGCGTCATCGATCCCATTGAAAAAATGGCCGCTATAGCGGATAAAAAGGGCGTCTGGTTTCACGTGGACTCCTGTGTCGGTGGATTCATACTGCCTTTCCTGGAGAAACTGGGCTACCCCATCCCTCCTTTCGATTTCCGCGTGCCTGGCGTGTGGTCCATGTCCGCCGACATCCACAAGTACGGCTATGTGTCAAAGGGCGCTTCCACCATCACTTACAGGGACGCAGAGCTGAGAAAATACCAGCTATTCGTTTATACGGACTGGAACGGGGGTGTTTACGCCACGCCGGCTATTTCGGGGGCGCGGTCGGGAGGGCCCACAGCCGCCGCGTGGTCGGTGATGAGGTTCCTTGGCTGGGAAGGCTACATGCGCCTGGCTAAAGACGCTATGGATGCGACACGTCTGCTGATGGAGGGCGTCCGCCGCATACCGGGCCTGCATATTATCGGTGATCCGCCTGCCACCACCTTCGCCGTCGGCAGCGACACGCTGAACGTCTACGCGCTGGGAGATGCTATGAAGGTACGAGGCTGGCATATCGACAGCCAGCACATGCCGCCCACCCTGCACTTCACCGTATCCCCTATGCACCTGAAGATCGTCGATCCCTTCCTGAGGGACCTGGCGGTGGCGGTAAAAGAGGTCTCCCTCTTGAAACAGGAAGATATATCCGGTGAGGCGGCGATCTACGGCATGATCGGATCGCTGCCCGACCGGGCGCAGGCCAAGGAGATGACCACGCAGTACTTCAACGACCTCTACCGCGCCAAATAGCCGTGCCTCTACCCTTTGCCTGGACCGATATCGCGATACTGTCGCTGATCCTGGTGCTGGCCCACTCGGTGGAAACCTACCTGGGGTTCGGCTCGACCATCATAGCCCTGTCCCTGGGGATTTTCCTCTTTCCGATTGAAACGCTGCTGCCGGCGCTGGTGACCATCGCCACATTGCAGAGCATCTGGCTGATCGCCCGCTGGCACGGCCATATCCGCTGGCGGGTGATACTGGTCGGCATACTTCCCATGGCAGCCATAGGCCTGGCCGCCGGCATATTGCTGAGGGGCTATGCCAGTGAGACTTTGCTGGTCGCGATGCTGGGGCTTTTTATGGTAGTCACATCCACGCTCGAACTTATCGCCCTCTACCGCAGCGATGCCAGGCGGGAACCGCTCAGGCGGCTGGTCGCCGCTCCCGTCATCTTTATCGGCGGGCTGTTCCAGGGTCTGTTTGCCTCGGGAGGGCCTCCCATCGTCTACTACGCCGGCAGGGAGATAGACGACCCCGCCCAGTTCCGCTCCACCCTGTCCGTGCTCTGGCTGATCCTCAACCTGGCCCTGCTTATCAGCTTGTGGGCCGGAGGCCGGGCCGGAGTGCTCACACTGGAGCTGGCGGCGCTGCTGCTGCCGGGATTTATCGCCGGTGTGGTGATCGGCAGCTTCATCAAGATGAAATCAAAAGCCTTCAAGGCGGCCACCTGGTCCATGCTGCTGGTCATAGGCATGGTTCAGCTCGTGCGCGTTTATCTGCAGGTACGCGGTAATATCTTGTAAATAGCACGTGGATTGTTGTAATATGCGCCAGGCGCCCGGATAATCGCATATACAGGTAAACCGGCAAGGCGGGTGCGTCCGGGTTCAGGGCGCTGTCAGCGGCGATCACAAGGGGGGCCTGTCATCCATGAAAGGTGTCTACATCATCGGCGTCGGTATGATACGCTTCGGCAAGTACGCCGATCAAAGCGTGAGGACCATGGCGGAGGAGGCCACGCGTCTTGCCCTGGACGATGCAGGCCTTACCAGCGAAGACCTGCAGGCGGTCTTTTTCTCCAACTCCTTCTGGGGGATGTTCGCCAATCAGCATTCCATACGGGGGCAGGTCATCATGCGCGGCATGGGCATCGACAGGATACCCGTGACCAACGTGGAGAACGCCTGCGCCGGCGGGTCCACGGCGCTTCACCTGGCTGCCACCGGCATCAGCGCCGGTATGTACGACGTGGCTCTGGCATTGGGCTCGGAGAAGATCAGCAACCCCGACAGGGCGCTGTCGCTCTCCGCTTACGCGTCCTGCATGGACGTGGAGAATTTCGAGGAGCACCTAAAAATGATCATGAGCTTCAACAAAGTGATAAAGATAGATATGCCGGAGGATAAATCCACCCCGGGCGAGGGCAGGAGCGTCTTCATGGACGCCTATGCCATGGGCGCCAGGTGGCACATGAACAAATTCGGCTCCACGCAGCGCCAGCTCGCAGTCGTCTGTTCGAAGAACCACCTGCACGGCTACCTGAACCCGCTGGCGCAGTACCGGCAGAGAATGACGGTGGAGGAGGTGCTGGCCGATAAGCCCGTAGCCTACCCGTTGACCAGGGCCATGTGCTCGCCCGTGGGGGACGGCGCTGCGGCGGCCATAGTGTGCTCGGAAAAATACATGAAATCATTAAGCGATGCGCGGCCGGTCAGGATCATTGCCTCGGTCCTGGGCCAGGGCAGCGACAGGTCTCTGGATGGGGAGGACATAGGCGAGCGACTGTCCGGGCAGGCCTACGATATCGCAGCCCTGGGGCCGGGTGATATCGACCTAGCAGAGCTTCACGATGCCACAGCCTGGGGAGAGCTGCACCAGGCCGAGGTCATGGGCTTCTGCCCGATGGGGGAAGGTGGCCCGTACGCAGAGTCGGGGGCGACAACGATCGGCGGCAGCAAGCCCATCAACACCAGCGGCGGGTTGGAGTGCCGCGGGCATCCCATCGGCGCCTCGGGACTGGCCCAGATATACGAGCTGGCGTTGCAGCTGCGCGGCGATGCGGGGCAGAGGCAGGTCGAGAATGCGCGTATCGGGCTGGCCGAAAACGGCGGCGGCAACATCGGTGTCGAGGAGGCCGCCATGTGCGTGCATATACTGGAGAAGGTAAGCTGAACTGCTCTACTTGCCCACGAAGTAAGGCAGCGCCTTCAACGTCATTTTATTTTTCTCGAAGTATACCTCGAGTATGTTCCCGGATGGTGTGAGGAATATGGTCAGGACATTTCCTTCCGAGGAGCTCAGGGCCAGCCAGTTATTATCCCTGGCATAGGAAAGCACGTCCGCAGGGGTGCTCAGTTTAGGCATGGGTTACCTCCTTGTTCTCAATACGCTCCGGGCTATTTAACCGGCTCCCATTGCAGGGGCGCCACAGCGGCCTCGCCCTTGGTCAACGAGGAAACCCACGGCCAGCCGGCGGTGGTTATGTACCATCGATCTCTTTCCGGCAGGTAGATATATTCCGGCCCATGGGACTCCAGCCTGGTGACCAGTGTGGGAGCGTTGTTGCGTCCTCCGTAGATCCCGAAATCGTAAGGGTTGGCCGACTGGAAGACCAGCGTGTCGTTGTAGGACGGCCTGTCCGGCCAGATTTTGAGCGGAAGCAGCAGCCCGTTCCAGAAAAAGGTGTCGTTATTGTAGGTGAGGGATAGATAATAGCGGTCCCGGTACTGAATGACGAAGGGCGACTCTGTGGAAGCGAAGGGTGAGTTGCGCTCGCTGCCCCAGGTCGACTGCAGGGCGGCGCCGACATATTGCCAGTAGCGCAAATCGAACGACTGGTAGATGTCCACCTGGGAGAAGAACTGGTCCCTGGCCGTGGTGTACAGCAGCCACTGGCCTTCAGCCACCTTGAGCACCATGCCGTCGCGGAAGAACCTGTGATAGGGCGCCTCCAGCACGGTCTGGCGCTGGCCCCAGTTGACTCCATCCGTGGAAACCATTCGCTCGAGCCTGTGGGGCGACCAGAAAATGTAGTACGTCCCGTTTTCGCTGATAACATGGGGCGCCCAGGCCAGCTCGCCGAAATCGGCCACCGGATTATCTTCAGTCATTCCTTGGCCGGGAGGAAACTCCCGGCTGGAACCCACGGCGAAGTACTTCTCCTCGTTGAAGTTGCCGTCGCTCTTGTGGGTGATGCCCGCCAGCCTCCAGTCGCCATTAGCGTCGCGATAAACAGCGTGGTCATTGATATAGTAGCCATGAACCTGCGGTTTAAACAGCACCTGCCAGGGTCCGGCTATGACCGGTTTATACAGGGACGCAGCTTTGGCAGGCCCGGCTGCCAAATCCACCTCACCCAGCATCCTGGGTACCGCGCCGTTGAGTGGCACGGCCCACACGCGGTAGCGGCCGCCGTCCTGATGTGCCATGTAAGAACCGAAAATGACGGCCCCCAGCGCGTTCCATTTACCTTCAGAGAATTTTTCCACACGGTAGGTCTCCTTGTCGGGGTCGGCGATCCATCCCAGGTGCACCCAGCCCGACCCCCGGCTTACCTTGATACCGGTTTGCTGTTGCAATGATGACGCGTCTTCGCGCTTGATGGAGCCGTAAAAATCAGTCTTGAGCGGCAGCTCGACATAGAGTCGCAGCCCGATCTCGAGCGCCAGCCACAGTACCAGAAGCGCCGCCACTGCGATCAATATCCCGCGTGCCCACCTGTTCATTTAGTAACCCCCAGTATTAAAATACCCTGCTCACCTGTTATGATGCCGGCTGTACCACATATACCGGTTGATCGCGCGCGCAGCCCTTGAGATGGAGGGGTAAACCGGCAGCTCCAGCGCTGAGAAGTGGGCTCTCGCCTCCTCCTCAAGCCTTCTGGCCTGTGCCGTAGCCGAGTTGTGCAGCACCACAGCCAACGGCTTATCCGTAACCTTCTTAAGATCGGATACCACTTCCAGAAAGCGACCCATCAGAACCGACCTGCGTGAGAGCGCCCACAGGTCCAGTGGGAACTGCATGATGATGATATCCACGTCCCTGGAATCTGCTATGGACTGCATGGCCTTGAGGTAGTGTTCCCTGCTGCCCGCCGGGGGAATATCCACCGGGTTCCTGAACATGCTGCCGGCCTCCGTACCGTAGATGCTGTGCAGCGTCCGCCTCAGTTCAACAGGCAACTGCGGTAAGCTCAGACCCTCACTCGTGATATTATCGGCGGCCTGTACACCTACTCCCCCACCCGACCCGGCCACCACGACGTTCTCCCCGGCAGGGACCGGCATAAAGGCCAGTGCGACGCTTATGTCAACTAATTCGGACATGCCGTCGACCTGTATGGCCCCGATCTGGTTCAGGAAGGCCTTCCAGGTCGCTGCCGATCCCGCTATGGCGCTGGTGTGGGAGGCGCAGGCCCTGGCACCCGTCTCGGTGTTGCCCGCCTTGTAGATAATGACCGGCTTGGCCTTTACTGCACTCCTCAACGCCTGCTTGAACCTCTTGCCGTCCTTTATGCCCTCGACGTACATGGCGATTATCCTTGTATCCGTATCATCCGTCAGGTATTCAAGGAAGTCGCACTCGTTTAAGTCGGCGGCGTTGCCGTAACTTATGGCCTTGCTGAAGAAAAGACCACGTTCCGAGGCCTCGCGTATGCAGTAGATACAGTTGCCACCGCTCTGCGAGATCAGTCCCAGGGGTCCGCAGCGGGAGGGGAATCCGGCCTGGTCGGGATAGTCCCCGGCAAACGTCAGCCCGGCCGAGGGACAGTAAATGCCCATGCAGTTGGGCCCGATCAGCCTTACGCCACCCTCCCTGGCTATCTGCACTACCTCCTCCTCCAACCGCCTGCCGCCCGCGTCCTCGATCTCGCTGTAGCCCGAGGTAAAGAGGTGCACCGCCCTGACTCCCTTGGCGGCACAGTCGCGGATTAGCTGGGGTGTATGGCGGGCGGAGACGGCGGACACGGCATAGTCCACCTCCCCCGGTATCTCGGCCACATTTTTATAGACCTTCAGTCCGTGTATCTCGCCACCCGCGGGGTGCAGTGGATATATCTTTCCCCGGTACCCGAATTTAAGCATGCAGGTCAAATACCACTGGGCCGGTCCGGGCTTGCCGGTGTCCGCCGATACTCCTGCCAGTGCTATGGACCGCGGCCTGAAGAGGAAATCCAGGGGTGGACTTGTCATGAGTTTCTCCTGCTCGCTGTATTCGGCTGATTGTATATCGAAAGCGAGTCCGTATTCAAGCCGGTGATAACGAGGCGCCCAACTTGACAGTCCGGCGGCAATAAATCTAATATAAACTCTGCTCATGCGGGTGTAACTCAGCGGTAGAGTGCTTGCTTCCCAAGCAAGACGTCGAGGGTTCGAATCCCTTCACCCGCTCCACTTATTTCCACGTTTTTAGTAGCTTTGCCCGGACTGCAATACCTCCTGCATTCTGCCGGTCGTTTTATACTGCAATGTACAAATTACCGTACTATGAGCATATAATTATGGTAACAAGTGCAAGGAGCGTGTAAATTATGAATCTTTTGCCGTACATACTTATATTCTCAGGTGCGATTGCGTTGACCCTTTTTCTCATCTACAGAGACCGTAATGGCAGTGTGAAGGCGCTGCTTTTCAAGACTGTTACCAGCTTCTTATTCATATCAGTGGCTTTTGCCTCTTTTATTGTCAATTCAAGCCAGGGCGTTGCCACATTCGCCATGCTCATTATGATGGGGCTCATATGCGGCCTGATAGGGGATATACTGCTGGACCTCAAGGTAATGTACAAGGAATCATCG
>Ga0268281_1000615_pt1 | contig 25478 bp, 26 predicted proteins | sample saktaG_10_FD_190134 | JGI IMG/M metagenome (GOLD analysis project Ga0268281, IMG submission 190134) | Saline water microbial communities from Sakinaw Lake, British Columbia, Canada - sak_2011_5_24_50m | ecosystem: Environmental > Aquatic > Non-marine Saline and Alkaline > Saline ...
TTTATGGGGTAGAGGTAAATTTGCTTCTTCAGTGGGATTTGTTCAACTTGATAAGGTTAAAGATTATGTGAGAAATCAATCAGCACATCATGGAAACTCCACACTTTAGTGTGGAGAGGAGGTCATTTTAAATTAATATGAAAGAAATAACAGATGTATCTAAGATAAATAGGTTATGTTTGTTAGATGAAATTAGTTTTTATTCTGTTTATATAATTGGTGAAGAAGTGAGAGAAAGTGGTAAAAAGAAGGGTCTTTTTGGAGGGAGTTTTAAATCAGAACAAGATGATGAAACTTATTTTGTATTGGCAAAACCGATAGGAAAATCTTCTCTTATAATTTTATCTTATAAAACAAGGGAGCAAAGAATAGAGACTCTATTTAGTAAGGCATTTGAGTTTTCTTATTTTAATGTTAAAAATAAGGAATTACTGAAAAAAACATTATCTGATAAGTTGAATTATCTTAAGAGGGAGTTAGCAAAACCTTAAAAATAAAATCATTCTAATCAATCTAAGAGGGAGGTGAGATAAATAATGGATAATATGAAATTTAAAGTGTGTGCTTTTATTGCTGGTGTATTCATAATTGTGTTTACATTTATACAATGGAATCCTGCTAAATGGATAATCTTTGCATTTGGTATTGCATTAGTATTACACAGTTTTATGAATAGAGATATGGCTGGGGGTTGTTGTACAACAAAAACTCCTGTTGCAAAGCCAGTCCCTGCAAAGAAAAAGAAATAAATTTATTTTTTAATTTTTAATTTTTCTTTTTGTTATTTTTAAATATTATTTTTAGATAGATTTTTATATGTAATTCTTTTATATTCTTTATGCAAAAGAGAGGTATTTTATTATTTTTAGTTTTAATCGCAAGTATGTTTCTTTTTAGTTTTGTTTTAGCAGTAGATGATAATTCTACAAGTCCTGTATGTACTGATGATGATGGGGGAATAGTTTATGATAAACAAGGAAATACAATTGGATTAAATATTAACAATAATTATACAATGTTGAGTTTAACAGATAGATGTTTTAATGCAACTTCAAGTGTAAATGGAAATGAATTTACAACAGATAATTGGTTGTTAGAAGGGTATTGTAATGGAAGTTATGCTTTTACAATAGATTATTTATGTCCATATGATTGTGTTAATGGTGCTTGTGTTGATGCTCTTGTTTTAAATGCAACATGTACTGATTCAGATGGTGGAAAAGATTATTATGAAAGAGGAACAGCAATTGGATTGTATTTTTCTAATAATAGTACAATAACTCTTGAAGATGAATGTTTTACATTTGGAGGAAATTCAAATTGGCTTTTAGAAGCATATTGTGATGGAATTTACGCTTATACTATAGATTATCAATGTGATTATGAATGTGTTAATGGAAAATGTGTTGATGAAGATCCTCAAAATGAAGATTGTTTTGATTCAGATGGTTTAAATTATTTTAACAAAGGAAGTGTTAAAGGAATGCACAATGGAAATCCAAATTGGGTGTATAAAGATAGTTGTTCAGGAGATTATGTTGTAGAAGGATATTGTGAAGATAATGAAGCATATACAACAGATTATTTATGTGCTTATGGTTGTGATAATGGAGCTTGTATAACAACTGTAATTGGAGAAGATCTTAATTTAACTGGAAATAATAATAATTCTTTTGCTGAAGATAATTGGTGGATTCTAATTTTAATTGGATTGATTGTAATTGCATTTATTATTATGTTTGTTGTGATAATTAAGAGAAGGAAGTGATTTTTTTTATCTTAATTAAGAACTAAACATTTAAAAGTTGTAAATTCTTACTTTCTTACATAATGGAAATAACAAAAATAAGTTCAAAAGGACAAATTGTAATTCCTTTAAAAATAAGGGCAGAGTTAGAGATAACTGAAGGATCTGTTATTGCAATAGAAAGAATAAGGGATCTTGTGGTGATAAAGAAAATAGATAATGATTTAGTTAGTCAATTTGATAAAAGTTTACAAGATTTGAAATCTGGAAAAATAAAAAGAGTTGCTTAATTTCTTAATAAACTTTTAATATATCTTTCAAATTCAGGTAAATATTTTATTATTTTATCAATTGTTTGTTGTTGCTCTTTTTTCCCTCCAAAAGCAACAATCAATACTGCAGATAATTCTTCATAAATCAAGTAATAAATTCTTTTTTCTTTTATTCTCTTTTCACGAAAAAATTTGTATCTTATCGAATCTCCAGTATATGGATTTTCTTTAAGTTTTAAAAATATTTTTTTAATTTTATTTATTTCAAAATTGGATAAGCTTGAGATTTCTTTTTCAAAGCTTTCAGTTATGTAAACTGCGTAAGCCATAGGATAATAATGCCAAATGACTAATTAAAATTATTGTTTTTTATTCTTCTTTATTTTGATTATATTCTTTTCTTTTTTCTGCCCATTCTTTATTTGTTTCACATTCTGGGTTAAAACAAAAAATCCAAGGTTTTTTTCCTTTTCTTAAACTCATTAACATTGGAAAATTACAAGATTCGCATATTTTATCAACTCTTTTTATTATTCCATTTGGTGGAAGAGAGAAAGTATTTTTACATTCAGGATAAGCATCACAGGCTATGAATTGTCTTCTGGTTTTTCTTGAATATGTAATTGCAAGGTTCCCTTTTTTACATTTTGGACATTGAATCAAAGTGTTTTCTTTTTTTTCAATTGCTCTTTGTTCTTCTTGAGCATCCATAAGTTCTGCACCTATTTTATTTTCTTGTTTTTCAAATTGGTGTGCTATATCTGTTATGGCTTTTTTAGCTTTGTTTAATATTTTTTCTTCTTTACCTTCTAAATCTTCTTTTTTAGCATCAACAATTTCATCCATTTCATCTTGTAATTCTTTTGTTAAGTTTTCATCAATAATAATTGGAGAATATTTTTCTAATGTTTTAATTAAAGACATTCCTAAGGTTGTTGCTTCAAGTGCTTTTTCTCTTACATATCCTCTATCATATAATGTTTCAAGAATAGAAGCTCTTGTTGAATTATGAACTAAAATATTTCCTTCTGTTATGAAGTTTGGGGAATTTTTTTCTATAGAGAGATCATAAACGTATCCAGAGTAATTTTCTATGGATAGCTCTTTTATAGGTATTTCATAAATTCCTTTTTTTATTTTATTGTAATTTATTTTCATACAGTGGTTTATGTATTTTGAATCTTTTTTATTCAAGTAAAAATTCCAAGCATATTGATTTTTTTTCTTTTTTAAAACAATCCCTAATTTTTGCAATCTTTGTAGGGCATATTTGATTTGAGAATGATTTAGTTTTGTTTCTTGTATTAATGTTTTAGTATCTTTGAATCTTTCAACTAATGCCAAACTGATCTTAGCACTATTTTGAAGTATTTTATAGTGGGGAGATCCACATTTTAATCCCGAATATAAGATTTTCTCTTTATAATTGTCAAATCCTACTTCATAAGCAAATTTTTCTATTTTATCCCTCCCACTTATTAAAATTGTCCAGCAATCAAATTTTTTCTGATTACAAGTGCTAATGCTTTTGTTTATTTTTGTTTCAATATCTAAATTTTTAAGTAATTTTTGGATCCATTTTATTAACTTTTCATTTGCAAGAGTTATTTTTACTCTAGGAGTATCAAATGAATTACAAGGCATTTTTTTTATAGATATTTTCTTTTTTGGTCTTAAATGGACATTTCCATCAGCATCAAAAAATCCTCTTAAAAAATCCCCAATAAATTCTTTTGGTATATTTAATGGTTCTTTTCCTTCTAATTTTGGAAACGCTTTGATCAAGACATAAGACATTACTGAATTCAAATTTACTTTATATTTTGATCCTAGATTATAAGCATAACAAGGATTTCCAAAAATATCTTTTGTGGTTTCTTTTAATAGTTCTACTGCTTTTTTTTCTGTTGTAGAAAATGAAATTGAATGTGATCCATTATATTTTGGACCATCATAGCTCCCATCTCCATAATAGTACCCTAAAACCCATGCAAGGCTTGTAGACCATTTTATAGGTAATTTTGATTTTAAAATCCCTTTATCTTTCTTGGAAGAAAATTTGTGTTTTATTTCTTTTTCATTTAATTTATATTTCTCACTAAATATATTTTCATTTATTATTTCTTGTCCTTCTTTGTAATTTTTTGTAATTCCAATTAGTTTATCTTTTATTTTAATTTCTTTTGCAGGAATTTCTATAATTTTATTGTTTCTAGAAATATAAATTAAGTGATCTTCTGTTAATTTTATTGTGGAGCAATCTGTCTTTATTTTAATTATTTTTTCTTCTTTTTTTATTTTCCTTTTTGAGATTAATGAAGGTTCTGTTATTAATGCAGATTCTTTGTCGAAAGAAATAGTTTTTCCACTAATTCTTCTAATTTTTAATTCTTTTTCTTTTGTTTCTTTTTCTCCTCTATTAAATATATCTCTTATTTTCTCTTTTTTTCCATTAAAAATTATTTTTGTGTTTCCAGTTAGACATTTTGTTCCTAAATTTCTTTTTTCTAATTCTGATAAAATTGAAGCTGGAGAATATCTTCTTGGGGGTTGGGTTTGTTTTTCTTCTGTTCTTTGATTAATTATTGTAACTTCCCCATTAACATCAGGCAAATCTAATTCTTTTAAATTTGAAGGATAAATATCTAACCAAGCTTTCTTTTTTATTGCAGATCCATTTGCAGAGAAAACTAGATTATTTACTTCTGCTGTTATTCTTTTTTTATCTATAATTGCATCTTCGCAGAATAAACATAAAAATCTTTTAACAATTAGATCATATATGTTTTCTTCATCTCCAGATAAAATCTGGGTGTTTCCAGTAGGATATATTGAAGGGTGGGCTGGATCTGTTTTTTCACCTTCAATTGGTTTATCTCTTTTAATTAATTTTGAAACTTTATATTTTGATTTTAATGTTTCTAAAATTGATTTATAATCAATTGAATCTGGAAGTTTTTGAGAAGAAGTTCTTGGATATGAAATTAAACTAGCTAAATAAAGTGATTGCGCTATTTTCAAAGTGTTTGAAGGAGATATTCCATAAATCCTGTAAGCTTCTGTTTGTAAGGTTGTTAAATTAAAAGGAGGGTTTGGGGGTAAAATTTGTTGTGTCTTTTTTGTTTGAGCTTGAGCTTTTTTACCAATTAAATCTTTGAATTTTTCTAATTCTTTTTTGTCCCAATTTGGGACCCCTTTGGGGCCGAAAATATCTTTAATGTATTTTAGTTCAACTTCTGGATCTTTTACAGTAATAAATACTTGCCAATATGGTTCTGATTTAAATGCTTGAATCTCTCTTTCTTTATCTACAATTAATTTTAATGTTGGACCTTGAACTCTTCCAATTGACATTATCTTGAATTTTCCTGTTGTTTTTATAGCATTCATTAAAGCTCTTGATAAATTTATTCCATAATACCAATCTAAATAATGTCTTGATTCTCCTGCAATTGCCTGACCCCAATGTATGTGCTTTGATTTTGTATCATAAGCTTTGTTTAGTTCCTTATCTGTTAAAGTAGAGAATTTCATTCTATTTGCATCTTCTTGTCTGCAAATCATTTTAACAACATTTATACCTATAACTTCTCCTTCAATATCAAAATCAGTAGCAACTGTAATTTCTCCTGCATTTTTTGCAAGTTTTAATAATACATCATAATATTTTTTTGAAAAATCACCTTTTCTTGCTTGAAAATTTGGAACCCATGAAATATCAAATGTTGGAACTTGAGAACCTGCATTATTTTGTTTTAATGTAAATAAATGTCCAACAGCACAAGCAACTACAAGGCTTTTTCCATTTCTATCAACTTCATAATATGCTATTCCATTAAGTGCTCTTTTTGTAGAAGTTCCTAAAGCTGCAGATATTTTTGCAGCTGCTTGAGGTTTTTCTGTTATAATTAATTCATATGAGCCTTTTTTTAAAAGTATTTTTGGAAGTATTTCTTTTTCTGTTTTAATTGTTGTTGTTTTTGATCTTTTAGAGGTTGTGAACTTTGTTTTTCTTTTAGTTTTCTTTTTACCAACTTTTTCTACTTTTTCAATTGATTCAGATGTTTTTACAGGTTTTTCAGTTGTTTTTCTTAGAAGAGCTTCTCTTGTGATTTCTTTTTCAACATTTTTTTCAGTTGAATGTTTTATACTAGTTTCATCCATTTGAAGGTAGCCTTCTATAGATCTTTCTTCTTTTGTTTTTTGAGGTTTTTTAATCATTTGTTCTAATATAATGGAGGAAAGGAATTATTTATAAATTGTTGTTTTTAGGAAAAAAGGAGTATAACAATGCTTTTAAACCTAAATTCTCTTTGAAAATCATTAAAATGACAAACAAATTTAACTATACTACAAGAATAGTTGTAATAATTGCAATTCTTGCACTTTTATTTGGTTTAATTATTGGTGGAATATTTTCTATTTTAAATGAAAATGAAGATAATGGTTTTTATGATAATGGGCAAATGAAGATATCTGATTATACATATGGATATAATCTTGTTGATAATCATATGTATTTGTCTGAAATAGAATATAATTCATGTTGCAAAGATTGTAATGTTAAACCTAGGTCTGGGAGAACTGCGAGAATTGTTGGTGGTCAAATATCTCCTTTATAATTAAAGAGCATATAAATTAAATCCTGTACTTTGTATTTTTAATTCCTAAATTATTATCAATTATTACTCTAAATGGAATATATTGTATTTTTTCAGATTCTGTAAATAAATTAAATGATAAAAAAGGACAATATTTTTCTTGGTAATTTTTCTTTAAATTTTTAAATTCTTTATATAGTTGATTGCTTTTTGAGGGCATAATAATTGGATAGTTTGGGTTTTCTTCTAAAAAACTTTCTATTATTGAAATATCTATACGAACCATATTAAATATGTTTTTTGTTATTTTTTTAGATCTTTTATTTTTGATATTATTAATTATAGACATTTTTAAATTTCAAATATTGCTGCTTTTCTAGCAACATTCATTACCCTAGTTTTTCCTATTTTTTCATTTATTCCACCACCTTCGTGAATATGCCCGCAAATTAAAATATCTGGTTTAAATTTATCAATTGCTTTTCTTACTCCTCCTGATCCTGGAAAACCCAATAATTCCATTTTGCTTCCTCTTGGAGGGCAATGGGCAACCATTATTTTCTTTTTCAGATTTTTTATTTTTTCGTGTCCTTTACTTAATTCTCTATAAACTTGTTTTTCATCTTCATAAAATCCCCAATCAGTTGTTCCAGATCCAAAAAAACCTATTTTATCTTGTATGTGGTGTTTTTTATGTAAATCTATAACCCCTTTGTATACTTGTTCAAGTTCTTGAGACATTGTATCTGGGTCATGATTTCCATGAATTGTTAAAATTGGTTTTTTATGTTTAAGAAAAGGAGAAATAATTTCTTTTGCAGGTTGTCCAAACCAAGTAAAATCTCCTGCAATTATCACCATATCTACTTTTTCTTTTTCTGCTTTTTTAGCTAATTTTTTAGCTAAACCAGTGTCTCCATGAATATCAGCAATTGCCATTATCTTCATATTATCTAATCAAAGTTATTATTAATAAGTTTAACTATATATCTTAACTAGGATATTGTAACCATCTGTCTCTAACATATAGTTTTAAAAAGCTTTAAAAGGACAACCCTATCTGAATATATATATTGGAGTAACTATAATGGACGATAACTTTGACATCTTTTTCCGAAGAAAGCCGGCATTAATGCTGGTATCTTTGAAGAAGAATTCTAGAATAAGATATGGTAGCATTTTGGCTAAAGAAGTAGATTGCACATATAGCCATGCAGTTAAAATACTGCAAACATTGGAACACCTAAAGTTAGTTGAGTTTGACAAGAAAGGACGTATTAAATTAATCAAACTTACTAAGAAAGGAAAAGAAGTTGCTGATGCGATCGAAAATATTCAAAATTTAGTTAAGTGAGGTGATCGCTACTGCAAGCCCGTCGAGAATGGGTTTTTCTTAATTTGTTAATTTATTTTTTTATTTTTATTTTAGAAATGTTTAAATAAAATAAAATATTGTTCTTTATAATTAAAAAGAGGATTTCAAAGTGGCAAAGAAAAAACCAGTAAAGAAAAAAAAGAAATAATTTTTGTTTTCAAATAGTTTGAGAATGAAATATTTTCTAGAACTTGGGTTTTTTTGAAGTAGATGGTGTGTCTTTTGTTATTTTTTTATTTTAAATAATTTTTTAAACTCATTTTTATATATGTATTAATGGTTCTGTAGCTCAACCTGGTCATGCTCAGAAAATCTCTTTGAGATTCTGACGTAACCATTATCGCTACTGGATCAAAAGTAAAATGGTTCTGTAGCTCAGCCTGGTTAGAGCACTAGACTCTTAAAAACCACCTGCGGGTTTTTTATCCTGCATCCCAACAAGGGAATTGTAGAGAAATCTAGGTGTCGGGGGTTCAAATCCCTCCAGGGCCATATTTATATTTAAAATGAAGATAAAAACTTGGAGCAATGTATTTTTTTTAATCCCCATAATTTTATCTATAATCTTTAAAGTATATTTTTTGTCATTTGCCCTTCTTGCAGCGATGGGATTTTCTTTCTTATATCATTTAAGTCAAGAAAAACATTGAAAAATTTTAGATGAAACTTTTGCCATAATTGTAATTCTTCTTAATGTTTATATTTGTTATTTATTTAATTTTGCTTTTCCTTTTTTTTATTTAGCAATGTTTTTTGTAGTATGTGCTTTTTTTGTTTATTTTAAGGAAAAAAGAACTAATTATAATATTTACCACACATTATGGCATGCATTTTCAGTATTAATAACAATTTCTTGTTTAATTGGATATTCTCTTAATTAGTATTTTCTCTTAATTAGTATTTTCTAATATACTTTAATTTAAATAGCTTTAAATTTTACTTTGATAATGTCCTTATTGAAAAATAATTTTTTGACAAGAGAGGTTAAAGAAGATAAAAATGGTCCTTTTGTTCATTATGGGGGATATAGGTTGCGACCTTATGTTAAAACTTCTTTTGTTAAAAGTCAATTGGTTTCTATGACAATGGCATTTGAAGGGGAATTTGATAGGTTACCTGCAATGAAAGTTTTTGCTGACATTAATAGATATGAACTATGGATTTCAAATAGTATTGGAAAGGGATTTATAATTGGAAACTATATTTATACAAATAGAACTTTTAAGAAATAATTATCTATAATCTCTTTTTGTTTCACCACATTTAACACATTTGAAGAATTTTGTCTCTGATTCATCTGATGAACGTGTTTGAACAGTCCAAAAATAAGCTTTTTCATGCCCACATTTTTTACATTTTTCACTTACAATTGGCATTGTATCTGCAACATTCTTTTTTACAACAGGAATCTCTTTTCTTTCTGTTATTTTTTCAGAAGTTGACAATTTTGTATGGCCTTTAGCTGTGTAATTACATCTTGGGCATCCGTCATTTTTTCGCTTTTGTATTAAGACAGCACCACATTTTGGGCAAAATTCCATTTTAAATATATTCCACAATGGTTTAAAAATGTTTGGAAAATTAATCACTTAATTTTCATGACAAAAACCTCTTTCAGAAGAAGGTCTTAACTTTTCAAAGAAGATTAATTTGATCCATCCAAAATAAGGAACAATTTTGGCAGAAGCCATTCCAACTAATTGTTCTTCTAAAATGTTTTTTTCTATACTTAATTGCCCTTGATTATTGTCTCCTATTGTAGAGAAGATTTTTCCTTGATCTGTTGTTTGTATATCAACTACCCTATGGATTATTGGATTTTTGTAATTTGCTTGGAAAATTATAATATCCCCGACTTCTATTTTATCTGGTTTAGCACGTGTGACAAATAAAATATCTCCTTTATTGAAACCTTTTTTTAAATCAAAGTCATTAAATTCTGTTGAAGATATTTGAAATTGTTTGTATTTATATTCATGAGTTTCCCACCAATTATCAAAATTTGAAATTAAATTTCCTTTATGATACATGCTGCAAGATTCAACTATAACTAGGGGAAGTTCTGTTCCAGTTGTTATTTCTAAGATGGGAAAAAATAAACCTTTTATTAAAATAAATAGAAAAATTATTGAGATAACCCAACCTTTGAAACTATCATCTTTCCAAAATACTGTCCAAAGATTTTTAAAAAAGTTATTTGCTCCTCTTTTTTTCATATTCTGAATAAGTTGTTTGGGTTTTTAAGAAGTTTGGTTTAATAAGATTTATTAATAAACTTATTTTAATAGAGACATGAAACCATTTTGGATCAAAGCTATATCTTTAGCATGTTTTATTATATTTTCAGTTTTTTTTATTTTCAGTTTTTTTTATAAAGAAGCTTTATCTGCTTTAATTACAGGAAATGTTAAAGCATATGGTTTGGTGGGGTTGGCTTTAGCTTCGGCAATTTTAGATGGGTTTCCACAATATGTTGCACCTCAATTATTAGCATTTAATGCAGCTTTGTTAGGTTTTGGATTTTTTGAAACAGTAATTGCATTGTATATTGGGTCTGCAATTGGTTCTATAATTGCTTTTGAATTTGGAAGTGTTATTAAAGAAAAAGTTGCACATGCGTTTGTTAAACCTGAAACAATTGAAAGGTTTGAAAAATGGATAAACAAAAGAGGTTGTTGGGTTATTTTTGTAGCTGCTATTTCACCTTTGCCATATATTCCAATTTTATTTGGTGTTCTTCATGTTAAAAGAAAGATATTCTTATTGATGGGAGTTCTTCCAAGAATTTTGTTTTTTATAGCAATGGCTTTAATTGCATATGCTGTGTTTTGAATGTATGTTTTGTAGAGAATAAATGCTTTTAAATATGGGAGATTAAGTTTAATTTATAGAAATTGCTAAAATTACTCCAGAAAAAGTCATTGGAAATTACAAAGGAATCTTGAGACATACTGGTTCTGGTATGAAAGGAAACTTTCCTTTTAACTTGGAAATCTTTAGATATAATTCCAAAACTAGGTTGTTTTTAGCTGAAGGTAATGATGAATTTGGAGAGTCATCTATAATTGGTGCAATTTGTTTAGATAGTAAAACTCTAAAATTTGATAAATATTATAGGGATACAAATCTCCCTTTTTTTCTTAATGATTTTTATGATTCTAAAGATAGTTTATTTCGTGAAGCCATGTTTAGAAAAGTGTTTTTTAGTGGGATTTTTGGAGGAGAACCTTTAGATTTTGGTGGTCGTTATTTTTATCCTAGTGCAAAAGAACTTGCTGGTTCTTGGAACATGATTAAATCTAGTTAACCACCATAAACTTTAAATAGTATATACCTCTGTGTATACACATGACAGATATATTTGATCACAAAATTTTATGTAAAAATTGTGGAAAAACATTGCAAAAAGGTGAACTTTCTAAAAATGGATTTATTTTGAGAGCAATGAGGTGTCCTGAAGGTCATGAAACAATAATTCATCCTTTAGATAAAGAAGAATATAATAGATTTGTTGCTTTAAAAAATAAAGAATTTAATGTTAAAATGAGAATGGTTGGAAATAGTTATGCTGTTTCAATTCCAATGGAGATTGTAAATTTTATGCACGAGCAAGAAAAAATAATGAATGATATGGTGAGATTATGTTTTGAAGATTTTGGAAAATTAAGTTTAAATTTTGGAAATTTAGTTGAAAAGGAGAAAATAAAATGAGTAATATTAAAGAAAAAGCAGAATTAAAAGTTGTAGAAGCATTGCAAGATGATGCCTATAAAGGTATTGCTAGAGTTGATTCTGGAATCATGCGTGACCTTGGATTGAAAAGGGGGGATATAATAACTATTAAAGGTGGGCGTGAAACAGTTGCTATTGTTGATAGAGCCTATCCTGCAGATATGGGTGAAAAAATAATTAGAATAGACGGTATTTTAAGAAAAAATGCTAAAATAGGTATTGGAGATGTTGTGAATATTTTTCCTGCTAAATTTAAAGAAGCTAAAAAAGTTGTAATTGCACCTGCTCAAAAAGGAATTATGGTTCAGGCAGATGCAGATGGATTAAGAAGAGGATTGCTCGGAAGAGCTATGGTTAAAGGAGATTTAATTGTTCTTGGAGGTGTTCAAAGAAGAAAAGATTTAATGAGTGAAGAATTTGGAGATTTAAATGATATATTTGGAAACTTAGGAGATTTATTTGGAGGCATGGGTTTTGGTGGATTAGGTGGGGGATTTTCTCAAATAAGATTTTTAGTTGTTAATACAAATCCTGCAACACCTGTAATAATTACTGAAAATACAGAGGTTGTTTTAAATCCAAAAGCAGTTGAGATTTCTGAAGATAGAATACCAGATATTACATATGAAGATATTGGAGGATTAAAAGAAGAAATTAAGAAAATTAGAGAGATGGTTGAGATTCCAATGAAACATCCAGAAATATTTCAGAAATTAGGAATTACTCCTCCTAAAGGTGTTTTATTACATGGTCCTCCTGGAACAGGTAAAACATTATTAGCAAAAGCTGTTGCAAATGAATCTGATGCTCATTTTATTTTATTAAATGGCCCTGAGATTATGTGTGTTGCAGGAGATACGCCAATTTTAACTAATCCTGGGGGATATATTAAAGCTGAACAAATTTATAAACAAAAAGGAGTTGGCGAAAAATTTAGAAACTATATGTTAAAAAAATTAGATAATCCAATTTCTACATTTTCTTTTAAAGATGGGAAAATTCAGAAAGCCAAAATAACTCATGTTACTAAATTAAAAGCAGAGTCTTATGAATTAAATTTAAGTGATGGTAATGATTTAGTTGTTTCGGAAAATCAACCTTTTTTAGTTTATAGAAATGGAGAATTAGTTTGGGAGCCCACAAAGAATATTAAGGAAGGAGATTTTGTTGCAAGATTAAATAAAATAAATTTCCCAGAGAAAAGTTATAATATTAATGTTAAAAAGTTTAAAGAGAAATTTGATATTGTTGAAGAAAATGGAAAATACACTCTAAAAAGTAAAAATTTATCCCGAAGTAATTTTATTAAACTTCCTAATAAAACATCCCCAGAATTACTTGAGTTTCTTGGATTAATAGTGTCTGATGGCAATATTGGAGGAAAAGGAGATTCAATAGGATTTTATAATAATGATGCTGATTTAATTAAGCATTTTAAATATCTAGTTAAAAAAGTTTTTAATATAGGTGAATTTAAAGAAAAAAATCAAGGGAAAAACTTAGGTGTTATTGTTTATTCTAAACTTTTAGTGGAATATTTAAAATTTCTTGAATTTGAAAATAAAGATAAAGAGAAAATTCCAGCTTATTTTTATGACTTGCCTAAATTAGAAATTCAAGCTTTTGTTAGAGGGTATTTTGATGGGGATGGAACAGTGTCAAAATTAAAAATAAAAAATATGGTTTACCCCACACCCATTCTTTACGCAGTTAATAAGGATTTTTTAAAACAATTACAAGCTCTTTTGTTATTAAAATTAGGAATACAAGGTAAATTGAAAAAACATAATACTTCTAAAGGATTGATGTATAAGCTTGTTATTAGGGGCAATGAAGGAAGAATTAGGTTTTTAGAAATAGGTGCTATAAGTAAACATAAGAATGAAAGATTACAAGAGATTAAAAAAGTTATTAAAGCAAAAGAACATGAAAATATCCCCCATCCTAATATCTTAATAAAAGAGATTAAAGATAAATTAAATTATGAAAGATATAGAAATAAAGATTATTATGTTTATAAAACTGGAAATGCTACAAAGCATTCTTTGAAAGTTTTGTATGATTTAGCATCTAAAAATAATATCTTGAACTTAAATTTGGAAAAAGAATTTAGTTTATTAATGAGAGAGGATGTTGGGTGGGAGAAAGTTCAGAGTATAAAAGAAATTGGGAAGAGAGAACTTTATGATTTTACTGTTGATAAGGATAGTTTTGTTGGAGGGCCTTATTTTTTAATGCACAATTCTAAGTTTTATGGTGAATCTGAGAAAAAAATTAGAGATATATTTGAAGAAGCTGAAAAAAATGCACCTTCAATTATATTTATAGATGAAATGGATGCAATTGCACCAAAGAGAGAAGATTCACATGGTGAAGTTGAAAGAAGAGTTGTTTCTCAATTATTAACAATGATGGATGGTTTAAATTCTAGAGGAAAAGTTATTGTTGTTGGAGCTACAAATAGAATTAATGCTATTGATCCTGCATTAAGAAGACCTGGAAGATTTGATAGGGAATTAGAGATTAATGTTCCAGATAAAGAAGGAAGATTATCTATTTTAAAAATACATTCAAGAGGAATGCCTTTGAAAAATGTTAAATTAGATGTTTTAGCAGGTTTAACACATGGTTTTGTTGGAGCAGATTTAGAAGCTTTAACAAAAGAAGCTGCAATGAGTGTTTTAAGAAAAAATTTACATAAAATTAAATTAGATGAAGAAGAAATTCCCCAAGAAGTTTTAGAAAAATTAATTGTTACACATGAAGATTTTGAAGATGCTTTGAGAGTTGTTCGTCCTAGTGCAATGAGAGAAGTTTTAGTTGAAACTCCAAATGTTGGATGGGAAGATGTTGGTGGTTTAGACGATGTTAAAAGAGAATTAAAAGAAGCTGTTGAATGGCCTTTAAAATATCCTGAAAGTTTTATTAGAATGGGAATTCGACCTTCAAGAGGTATTTTATTATATGGTCCTCCTGGAACAGGTAAAACCCTTTTAGCAAAAGCTGTTGCAAAAGAATCTGAAGCTAATTTTATTCAAGTTAAAGGTCCAAGTTTATTATCAATGTGGGTCGGAAAATCTCTTCCTTATGATGAAGAGATTCTTGTTAGAAATGGAGAAGAAATAAAAAGAATGAAAATAGGAGATGTTGTAGAAAATAAATTAGATGTGGAAGTTTTATCTTTTGATAAAAATAAAAAAGCTAGATTTAGTAAAATTGATGATTATATTAAACATGAATTAAATGAAAAACTTTTAGAGATAACAACAAGAACTGGTAGAAAGATAAAAGTAACAAATAGTCATTCTTTGTTTTCCTTTGTTAATGGGAAACTGGGGGATATTCCTGCTAGTCATCTTATTCCTGGAGAAAGTTCTATTGCTATTCCAAAGAATTTAAATCTTCCAGAAAAGAGAATAAACGAAATAAATCTTTATGAACACTTTAAAGAAGATTCTGATATTTTTATTTGTAATGTTAAAGATTATCTTGTTAAGGCTAAAAAAATTCTTGGTCTTTCTAAAGTTACAGGATTATTAAATATCTCTAAAAAGTATCTTACAGATATAATTAGAAAAGATCTCCCAATTTCTATTATATCTTTTGACAAAATTATAACTTTGGCTGGATTGTCAATTGATTTTAAAAATTTAAATATTAAATTAAAAAAAAGCATCCATCATTATCCTATTTTATTTAAATTAGATAAAGACTTGTGGAGATTGATGGGAATATGGGTGGCTGAAGGAGATTTTAATGGATATGGCGTGCGAATCCATAATCAAAATCTTGAAATCAGAAAAGATATATCAAGAATTTGTAAGAAATATGATTTTAAATTTACAGATACTTCTACTTGCATTATAATTAATTCTTTGTTTTTGCAAAAAGTTTTTAAAAATGTTTTTAAATTAAATAAAGGTTCTTTTAATAAAAATCTTCCTTCATTATCTTTTGTTTTAGATAAAGAATCTAAAGCAAACCTTTTGAAAGGATATTTTAGTGGAGATGGTTCAATTTATTTGAATGAAAGAGGGAAATATAATATAGAAGTTTCAACAATTAGTAAAAATCTTGCAAATGATTTAATGTATTTGCTTTTGGATTTTGGCATTGTTTCTACTTGTTATGAGAAAAAATTACCTAATCATGTTGCTTATAGAATTTCTATACTTGGTGTTAAAAATTTTGAAAATTTTGAAGAAATTGGTTTTATTGATTCAGCTAGAAATGAGAATATTAGAAAATATATAAATTCTAGAAAGTGGAATAGATCTGATTTAATACCTTTATCTGGAGAATTATATGCTTTAGCATCTACTCAGCAAGGAGTTTATAAAGACAATTTTTCTATAGGGAAGCAAAAATTAAAAGAAATGTTACTTTGTGTAGATAGGGAAAAAATAAAGTATAAAGATTATTGGGATTTAGTTGAAGGAGATATTTATTTTGATTTAGTTAAAGATATTAAGATAGTTGATTCTTGTAAATATGTTTATGATGTTTCAGTTCCAGGAATGCAGAATTTTGTTGGAGGTTTTGGAGGGATTTTTGCCCACAATAGTGAAGAAGGTGTTCGTAAGATATTTGAGAGAGCAAGACAAGTTGCACCATGTATTGTGTTTTTTGATGAAATAGATTCTTTAGCAGGTAAAAGAGGAATGGATGCAGGTGCAAAAGTTACTGAAAGAGTTTTAAATCAATTACTTGCTGAGATGGATGGTTTAGAAGCTTTAAATGATGTTTTGGTTGTTGCTGCTACAAATAGGCCAGATATGCTCGACCCTGCTATTTTAAGACCTGGAAGATTTGATAAAATTTTATTAGTTGGGGCTCCAAATGAAAAAGGTAGAGAAGGAATTTTGAAAATTCATACTAAGAAAATGCCTTTAAGTATTAGTAAAGAAGAGGTTGAAAAATTAAATGAACAATTTAAAAATGATAAATTAGAAAGTGCTAAAGTGATTTCAAAAATGGCAACAGATAAACCAGTACAACAATCTGAATTAAATAAATTAAAAAATAGAAAAATTAATTTCAAGGATCTTTCTGATAGAGATAAATTAATACATTATATTGCAAAACAAACAGATGGATATTCTGGAGCAGATATTGAATCTATTGCTCGTGAAGCTGCTTTGCTTGCTTTAAGAGAAGATATTAAATCAAAGATTGTTACAAAAGCACATTTTGATAAAGCATTAGATAAAACAAAACCAAGTGTTACAAAGTCAAGTTTAGAAACTTACAAAAAAATTGAAGAAGGTTTTTTAAAATCTGCTAGATCTGCTTTATCTAATCAAGGTTATTTGGGTTAGTTTTTAAATTGTAATTAAATTTAAAAAGTTGGTTTTTATATTATATATAATATGAGTAAGAATAAAGACTTATCCAAAATTAATGAATTAATAGATTCTATTAAATCTAGAGGAAAAACAGTTTATCCTCTTATGGGGAGATTAGGTTACAAAGAAGGTCCAGGCAAATATCATTTTTTAGGTAAACCTTATATTAAGTTAATGAGACGCAAAATATATGAAACAAAAGATTTAGATAATTATGGAAGAGGTCAAGTTTTGAGATTGGCCACAGATCTTATGGCTGAAGGATGCAAAGATGGAAATATTAACATAGCTATTTTGGGTTTTAGATTATATGATTCTTTAGGATTAGCTAATAGAACTAGTGTTAAAAATAGGCTTGTAAAAGCTATGGAGAAAGCTAAAAATCCTTCTGTGGAGGAGATTGATGAAGCAAAAACTCTTTTAGATTTTTCAGAACACATGAAAAAAGAAAAAAATAGTATTGAAAATAAAGTTTTAACCTCCATTTTCGGCATTGCAACTGCAATTGGAATTTTATTTGGAATTAATAGTTTAACAGGTGCTGCAATTGGATTTAGTAATGCTCCGTCTGGATTTTTAGGTGCTGTGTTATTTATAGGTGGAATTGTAGGTTTGTATTTTTCTTTAAAATAATTTCCAATCACAAAGCTTTTAAATGAAGTTCTTTAAGTATCTAAACAATGTCGTATGCAGATTATCTTGGAGGACATACAAATATCCCAAACTTTATTAGTTGGGCTCGTAAAGATGATAAATATGTTTTTGATAGTAGTTTATCTCCAAAATATTCTGGAAGATATATGACTGCTTTTTTAATGGGAAATTTTGATGGTAAGGATTTAGTTTCATTAGTTTTAGCTGGAAAAGGACCTTTTGAGCTTAAAGGAGCTTGGAAAAATATGAAAGATGCTGGAAATGTTAGTATAATTGAAAACGCATATCATATTGCAGAAGGTTTGAAAAAATTAAAAGATTGGAGAATTAATGTTCCTGATTCAATTGAGCTTTGTTTAGTTAAAGCAAAACCTTTTGATAGTGTTCATCCGGCTTTTATTATGGAGTATAAACATAATGATTTTTTTCAAATACCTGATTTTGAAAAAGAAAGGATTTTGGAGATTAGAGATCAAATGGTTGAAGCAACAAAAGAACATGGATTTATTCCTAGTTTAAGTGCTCAGGACTTGAATAATTTTATATATTCTAAAGTTGAAAATAGAGTTTATTTAATTGGTTTTGGTTTGTGGAAGAGAAAATAAATATACACTCTTTTTAATCACAATTAAACTTTTATACTCTCCTTTTAGATTTAATTTTATGAACAATATAAGAAACCTCTTTAATCCTGCTAAAAATCATATTTTACGTATGGAGAATCTTGAACAAGCAAATGGTGAAAGTGCCATATTTTCTTTAAGCTCTCAATTAAAAGCAAGAGGTTTATATGGTAAAAATGGATTTAGTTTACGCAAGGGAATATTTGCTAATTTTAGATTATTAGAATATTTTAATTTTTATGATAAGTTGCGTGATCAAGGAATTAATTTTCCAAAACCAGTTGGAATATTTAAGTTATATGAAGAAATGAATGGGGGATTTTATCCAGGATTAATTACTATTAATTCTCCTAATGGAATAGGTCTTAGGGAGATTAAGGAATCTAAAGAATGTTTGATTTTTCCGGTTCAACTTATTTTTGAAGAATTTGAGGAGAATATTAAAAAGATGAAAGAATTTGGAAACCTTAATAGAGAGGTTTTTTTTAATTGTGCTAAATATTCTCCTGGAGATGATAAAATTTATTTTGATTTTTATGGAAATTTAAAAGATTTTAAAAAATCATAAGATAATCTTATAAACTACTTTAAACTATTTTTAAATATGGTTGGAAAAGATATAACCTATTCTAAAGAATTTAATGAGATTTATAAAAAAGCATATCAAATGCTTGAAGAAGGACAGAAGTCTGGAAAATTGGATGTTGCAGTTCAAGGGGCAAAACTATTAGATATTGGAGATGAACTTCCTGTTAAGGAAAGAGAAAAGGTTCTAAAATATTTATTAAATTCTACAAATGTTCAATCAATAGGTGAAGATAGAAGGTTACTTGATTGGATTGATTATTTTAGAGCAAAATATTTTCCTGATAAATTTCCAAGAGAATTGGTTCCAGAAGGAAATCCTGAACCTGATTTAAATGCAGAATATAAACCAAGTTTTATATCTAAGAGAATTGGTGAATATAATAAAAAGAATTTGGAAACCAAAATTATGAAGTCTGTTTTTGCAATTTTTGTTTTAGCAGGATTATTTTTTGGTGTGTCTGGAATGCCTGGAGCTGTGATAGGATTATCTAAATCTGTTTCAATTAGTTCAGGAGTTATTTTATTTGTTTTTGGAATTGTGGGATTATTCTTTTCTAGACACTTTTAAATTCTCATAAATGAAAATTAATAATGGTAAACACAAATGATGTAACTAAAGGATTATCTGACGATCAGATAATTGAACTTGGAATTAAATTAATTAGAGATGGAGATATTAAGGTGGATGATGTTATTAAGTATGTTAATACTAAAGAAAGATTGGAGAGAAAATATGGAAAATTAGATAGCAAATATGGAAATAATAAGAGTTAATCTTTAGTAGTTACAATAACTTTATCTTTTTCAATTAAAAAAGTGTTTTCAGCTTGAGATACATTTGATTTAGAAGATTCTATTAATTGTGGAAAGTGGTGTAAAATATTTTCTTGTTCTAATTGTCTAAGGCCTAGAAGAGCTTTTGTTCCAAATTCTTTAACTAACCATCTTGAACAAAATGGGAGATTATCGTATTTTTTAAAGATATATTCTAATAATTCTCTTGCAATTGGACTCCTTACATTTTTTAAATCTTGTAATTGATAGATTCCAGAAGGTCTACTATCTTTTACTTTTCCAGTTCCTGCTGTTGCAAAAGGTTCTATTGCATATAAATTCAGTCCAAGTTCTAAATTTGAATTATTGTCTATATTTGGAATTGAAATTCCTGCATGAAGTTTATATTGTTCCATTAAATGCCCAGACAGATTTATTATTGGATTAAATCCTTGAGAATTTATTGTATCTTCAATTATTTTTCCTATTTCACTTAAAGTTGAATTTTGATTTATTTGTTTTTCAACATTTTCTAAAGCTTGTCTTGAAGCTTGAATTAGTTTTTTATTTTCTTCTGAATTATCTAAATCTAATGAAAATGCAGTGTCTGCAATATATCCGTTTACATGAACACCTACATCTACTTTAAGTAAACCATGGGCTTTAGATTCATCGCCATAACTTGGTGTATAATGTGCAGCAATTTCATTAATTGATAGGTTTACAGGAAATGCTATTTCTCCTCCAAGTTCATGAATTTTATTTTCTATTTTTTCTGCTATTTCAAGTAAAAGCATATCTTTTTTAATGATTTCTCTTGCATATGCTTTTACTTTTTTTGAGATTTCTCCTGCTTGAATTATATTTTGTTTTTGTTGTTGATTCATTTTTTATTTCCTCTTTTTTCTAGCTCCGATGATTAATAGAAAAATAGAAGCTACAAATATAACTAAAGCAGCAATTGAATATGTTGTATTTATTTGATTAAGAACTATTTTTCCAGTCATAGAGATTGCTCCTGTTAAAATTATGCTTAACATACCTAATCCTCCTAAAATCATAAGAACATTTCCACCTGTATTGTCTGAAGTTTTTTTTTCAAGACCACCTTCTTCTTCTTTTTCATTTAGTTCTTCAATAACCCCTTGAATTTCTAGAGATGCTTTTTCTAAGTTCTTTTTTTCATATATATCATATTTTTCTCCTAATTCTCCTATTCTTTTTGAGACATCTTGATATCCTTGTTCTAAAATCTTAATCTTTTCTTTTAAATCTAAATTTTCATCCATTAATTTAGCAACTTTCTTTTTTGATAGATATTTGGGGTATTTTGCAATTAAAGACTTTATTCCCCCGTAGCTTGCTCCTATAATGGTTCCTTGCCTTGTGGGGTGTTCATGGAATTCTGCTAGAAATCTTCTAAAAAAACTTCTTCTAGATATTTCTTCTTCTTTTCTTTTTTGTTCTTGTGATTTTTTCTTTACTTGTTGTTCTTGTTCTGTTTCCAGTCCAAGAAACTTTTTGATATCATGATATTTATCTTTAACATATTCTTTAGGTTTTTCCACTGTATTTTCTACTGTTTCTTTTATTTCATAAACTGCATCTATTGGAGGTTTGATAAGATGTTTATATCCTCTTCCAATTAAATTTCCAATTGTTCCTCCTATAGCTACACCTGCCCCTACTTTTCCCAAATATTTTAAAAATTCTCTTCTACTATATTTTTTAGAGGTCATATTAATGCTTACAATTACAGGTTTTTATTCTTTTTCCTAAAAAGAAAAAAGGAAATAAAATATCGCTTGTACAACAAGGAACTATTACGGCAATTATAATTATAATGAATATTCCTATAAATTTAATTAAAGTAAAATTTGTTCCAAATGCTAGAATATAAAATAAACTTGCAAAAACAGACAGTGTTACATGAATTATGTGTGGGATTTTTGTTAATTTTGTGGAGATTCCTATTATTGAACCTATTAAAGCAGAACCTAATATTAAGATTGGTTTTTCAAATATTGGAAGATGAAAGTGCATGTGCATATTTAAAATTAACCCACCGATATATGGAAATATAATATCACTTATTGAACCAATTATTATTGCTCCGAGAATTCCAACAAGAGTTGCTTGAAAAATATTTTTTTTATGCTTATAAAAAATTGCTGCTGTAACAATTGCAGATGCAATAACATGCAGAGGATGAAGTATTTCAAATGTTGTTTCAGAAACACCTTGTTTAAGAAAATTTAAAACTAAAATAACAATTATTATTGCAATTGCTGTTGCTATTGCTGTGAAAGGTAGATGGTGCTTTAGTTCATGTAAAAATTCTTTTGTTTTAAATTTCATCTTATTAATCTTTATAAATCTAGATTTGTTTTAAAATATATGGCTTTTGAAAAATCATCTTTTTTTCATATTATTGGAATGAGTCCTGGGAATAGTTATTTTAAAGATGATGAGATTAAATTTTTGATTGAGAATATTGTTAAGAGGTTTGGCAAAGTAGCTATTTTAATTGCAGACATTCCAGCGGTATCAACATATATTGCTTTTGGATATCCTGAGAATAGGGCTAGAAGAGAGAAAGCTATAGCCCAAGGATATGCTCTTCGTAATAAGGTGAAAAAGGCCATGTTTCAATTAGGATATTCTAAATTTCAAGTAGTTTTAATTGATTGGAAAGATGAAGTGGAAAATAGTCCAGACTATCTAAACTCATATAACAATGTTAGGGAACTTTATGATACGAATTTAAAGTTTATGAAGCAAGCAGATGAAACTACGCGAGAAGTGCTTAAAGCTTCTAAGAGAGAAATTGCAGATATTGAGAAAGCAACTAAAATTGCTGTTCATTATCTATTATCTGAGATTGCTTTTCTAGAATGGGCTCCAAAATTTTTACATGAAGATAAGGTCATTTATGTTTACCACAAAAATTGGCCTGTTTACGAGAAATATATCTCAGGTAAATTTGATGGAAAGATTAAATCACATATGGATTTTTTATTATTAGAGAATCCTTGGGAGACATATAATCCTCTTTGGGGACTTGAAGATAATGAAGAGCATAGAAAATACTCTTTAGGATTAAATAGGGTTCGTAAAATGGGGATTTTGAGAGTGGCTTTTTCTAACTATCCTCCGGCTTTTACATATAATAAACAGTACGATAATTTTAGTGGAATCTTTTATGAAGTAATTGTGAAAATTGCAAGAGAAAATAATTGGAGAATTGTTTGGAGTGAAGAAACAGGGTATGGGGTTGTTATTGATGGATTAAATAACAATAGGTTTGATGTTTTTGGGGGTCCAATTTGGCCAACTCCAGAAAGAAAGAAAAATGCGAATCCTTCGATATCTCTTTATTCTAGTAAAGTTCATACTTGGGTACGTTCGGGGTTTAATCTTAAACTAAATTTGAATGGTGATAAATTTCGTGTTGCAGTTAAAGAAAATGACATTTCTGATTATCTTGCAAAGAAATATTTTCCAAAAGCAAGAAAAGTTTATGTTCCACAATTAGAATCTATTCTTGATTTATTAGGGTTTATCACTGAGGATAAGGCAGATTTTACATTTACAGAATCTGCAATCGTGGAGATATTTAATAAAAATTCAAAGAAAAAATTAGTTAAGTTAACCAAATCTCCCATAGAGATTTTTGAAAATACCTTCTTATTTAAGGGTAAAGATGATAGTCTAAAAGAAGTCTTTAATAGGGAGATTAAAAAAATAATTTTAAATGGCACGATAAATAAATTAATTGAGAAATATTCCCCCAAGAATAATTCATTTATCTTAAATGTACTTTAAAAATCTCCCAATGTCATTTGGTTTTTTGGATTAATCATTTCTTTGATATCTATATTAAAAACATGAAAAATGTTTTCAACTGCTGGAAGAATTTGTTTTTCTAGATAATATTTAATATCATATTCTCCTTGTTCATTTGGAAGTTTAACTTTATCTCTTACAAGTTTTGATTTTGTATTTGTTTCTGCAAGATAATATTCAATTAAACCCCCTTCATTAATTGGAATTTTTTGCTCTCTCATTTTTCTAGCTGCAATAACATGTGGTGAAATTGCTTTGTATTCTGATAATGACTTTCTTAATTGGGTTTTTATGATTAAATCTGATTGATTTATATCTCTTTTTTTAATTTTGTCAATAATATCTTTTAAATATTCTAATGCTTTTTTTTCATTTCCATCTTTAAGAATTATTCTTATTATTTTATCTTGTAGTTGTCTCGCTAACCCACACCAATCCCTTCTAACTGTTTCAAAACCCCTAATTTTTATTTCTCCTTTTTCATCAATCATAGCGTATTTCTTTTTTGCACCTGTTGTTCCGCCTCTGGTGGTAACCCATAAACCTCTTTTGAAAAAATCTTCTAGCTCTAAATGCATTACTCCTGGAAGTTCTTTGTTTAGTTTTTCAAGAAGTTCTTTGATTTGTTTTTTAGATTTTTTATTTTGTAAAAAGGCACAACTATCAGTATCACTATATACTACTTGATGGCCTTCAGCCTGTATTTTATCTATTGTGTCAATATTAAATTTTCTTACAAAAGCTAAGATTGTTGAAGAGGTTTCCCATGAATAATATCTTGCTCCAAAAAAACCAACATATCCATGTGCAGAAGCAGATAATAATTTAAATGCATTACTTCTTGCTTTTGTTATTATGTTTGGATCTTTAACATATTCTTGCTTGTATTTTTTTCTTTTTTCAAATATTTCTTTTAATAGGTTTGGAAAAAATCCTGATTCTTTTGAAAAATAGAACTTTGTTTTTTTGCCTTTAATATCTATTTCAGGAGATTCAAAACATTCTTTTTGTTCTTTTTCTAATAAAGTTGCTTTTGAAAGATTATGGGATATAATTATGCTGGTGTGCATAGAAGTGAAATCAAACATAACTAAATTTTCATATAGTCCTGGTTGAGGTTCATATACAAATGCTCCTTGAACACTTCCACGTGAACGTCTTTCACTAATTTCTTCGTGAGTAGGTCTTTTTTCTGGAATCTCATTATATTTTTCTAGGTGATGTAGAATATATGATTCAATTTGTTTAGATAAACCATTTCTCGAGATTTCAAATAAAGGTTCTTTAATTACTTTTGAAAAAGATAAGAGATCTGGCCAGAATTTTTTAAATAATGCTAAAGTTAGAACAGAATCATGTAGATTATATTCATAATAATCTTGCCAATTTTTATTGTTTAAAATAGAAGAATGTTGTATTTTAAATTGCTTTTTTGTATCTCCTAAAAATTCTTTTGAGACTTCATTTAGAGAAAGTGTTTCTGATTGCATATATTGTGCATATGCTGTTCTTATGAATTTTAATAGATCTACATGAACAATTCCTTTTATTCTTGCAGAAGTATTCATACCTGCAGATAGTTTTGGTTGAGATTTATCTATTCCTAAAGGTAATCTCACTTTTAATTTATCTGCTCTAGCTTTAATATAAGGTAAATCAAATCCATCTGAAAAATATCCTGTTAAAATATCTGGAGATTGTTGTTTAATGTATTCACAGAATTTTTGTAAAAGTTCTTTTTCATCTTCAACAAATTCAACATATTCTTGTTTTGTTTCTGTTTTTTCCCAAGTTATTACTTTTTGAAAATTGTCTCCAACAAGAGATATCATTAAGATTTCTCCTTGACCTATTTGTAATTCATCTGTTTCAATATCATATGCTAAAACTTTTGGGGTAAATTTTTTTGTATCTTTTAGGC
>Ga0268281_1000616_pt1 | contig 25458 bp, 30 predicted proteins | sample saktaG_10_FD_190134 | JGI IMG/M metagenome (GOLD analysis project Ga0268281, IMG submission 190134) | Saline water microbial communities from Sakinaw Lake, British Columbia, Canada - sak_2011_5_24_50m | ecosystem: Environmental > Aquatic > Non-marine Saline and Alkaline > Saline ...
CGCCCTTTTTCACGTACACTTCGTCGCCACTTTCCACGTTCCCGTGAACTTCGACCCCGCTGGTAACCGTAATGCCTCTCTTTGCCCGCAGGCTCCCGAAGATCACGGTGTCCGGCTGGACATCGATCGAGCCCGCCCGGATATTGCCATGGAGCCGGCACCCTTTCCCAATCTTCATGGTCGAAGGCACCGAGAAGAGATTCATGTTCAGCTTTGAGCGGGACGGGATCATGAGCGGCATCTCGAATTCCTCCTCATTATCCGAGAACAGGTCATCGAGGATGCGGTCGACGTCTTCCTCCCGTTGGATCCGCATGAGTGTCATGAAATAGATGAGGATGAACATGATGACCGGCATCGGGTTTCGGACCTCAATTGCCCCAGTCGCTTCAAAGCCTTCCCGTATTTCCACTCGCTCCCCGATGTCGAGTGTCCCGGCGACTTTTAATTTGCCGAGGATCTTTGCCCCTTCGCCAATGTAGGCATCCTGTTTTGCAACCACATCGCTGCCGATCTCGCACCAGTTGCCGACGCGGGCGTCGCCGTCCGCCCAGATGTATTCCCGGATCTTTGTCGAGTCTCCGACAATCACATCCGCTCCCCGGAGCCCGTAATCGATCTGGCAGAACTCGCCGATCACGATGTTCCGGTCGGTCTTGATGCTGTGCTCCTGCAGCTCGGTGCCGTCCGGGAGCAGGCAGTGCCGGTGCCAGTCCTCCACGCGTTTTTTTGGTCGCTTCGCCTTGGCCAATTGTGTTCCCTCATGCGCCGTATTTGCGGGATCGGTTGATCAGGTCAAGCGCGATCGGGAGCAGGGATGATCCCGGGATGCGGTTGAGCCCTCCCTGTGCACAGGAAATCTCGTCGAACCTTGCCACGTCGTCGGTGCGAACCCCCTCGCCCCATATCACAACCGGCACCGGGTCTGCACTATGGTCTTTGACCGAACAGGGAGTGCTGTGATCGGCGCAGATCACGATGAGGGTATCCTGTAATGTACGTAAGGGGGAGATTGCAGTATCAATCTTTTCAATAAACGCCGATTTCTGTTTTGCAAGCCCGTCATGCCCGGATTCATCCGCTCCTTTGATATTGACCAGAACGAAGTCCTGCGAGCGTAATTCCACCAGCACAGCCGAGATCTTTCCGGCAAGGTTGCTGTTCTGCGAGCCGGTGATGCCATCAACATGGACCTTTTTGAGGCCAACCGCTGACCCGATGCCGGTGATCAGGCTGGCAGCTGCGATGACGCTCCCGGAAATTCCGTATTTGGTTGAGAACGGCTCAAAATGACCCATCTCCCCTGCGCCCCGCATCAGCACCACCGTTGCAGGGTTAAGCCCGTTTTGTATCCGGTCCCGGTTTATCGTATGATCCGCGAGGATTCGCATGGATTGCCTGACAAATTCGTTGCAGACTATAGCGGTCTTTTTGTCTTTTTCTGTCTGTTGTAACGGGGTGATGGTGAGCGGGGGCACGCCCTCCTTTTTTGGATCATTGGACGAGACGCAGTGCCCGAGCCCGTCGCCTTTCAAAGCGAGGGCGGCACGGTGCCCGGCTCCGGACCTGAAAGCAAACTTCACGCCGAATTTTTTGAGGTCGACCCCCTCCTGGACCGCTGTAGAGAGTTCCGTGGTATCATGGATCCGTCCTGCCCGCCGGTCGCTGACACGTCCGTCTTTTGTGAGTGTTGCGTAGTTGCACCGGAACCCGATCATGCCGGGCTCCATTGCGATACCGGTGCCCACGCATTCGAGGGGGCCTCTTCCGGTATAGTATTGATGGGGGTCATATCCCAGCAGGGCAAGGTGGGCTGTATCTGAACCGGGGCGGATGCCGGGTGCAATTGTGTCCATGATACCGCAGACACCTTCGTGGGCAAAGATGTCGAGGTTTGGCTTTTTTGCCGCCTGCAGCGGGGTCTTACCGGCAAGCTCCGGGCACGGCCGGTCGGAGATGCCGTCAAGGACCAAAAAGAGGATCTTGCGTGCGGTCATTACCGGATAAGTTTGTCGGGGGAGCTTTTATGCTCAACGGTCAGGAAATAAAGAGAACCGCAGATCTGCGGACTGGAACTTTACATTTGAGAAAAAGGAAAGTCTGCTGTTAAAAAAAATTATGCGCTTTCCGGCGCAGCTTTTGCCACCGGTTCGACCTTTGACTTAACGACCTCGATCCGGCGTACCGGATAGAGCAGTTTTACGACCTTGAAGAGGTCGCGGGAGATCTCGCCGCTGACGATGACGGTGACGAGCGTGTTGAGGTCCCAGGCTGCCGCCTGCGCCTGAACATTCGCCGTGATCGCGTTCCGGATTGCGTGGATCTGCCCGACATTTGCCCGTGCGAGCGTGTAGCAGCTGATCGTAAGCCGGACTTTTTTCTGGTCCTTGGTTACGATCGGGACAAGGCAGTCCACCCGGGTGCTGCGGCGCTTGATCAGCCCACGCAGGTAGTCACGGGTCACTTCGTGACCGACGAACTCGGTGTATGCTGCGTCGCCCGTCACGGATGAAACCCTGAAGCGCATCTTGATGTGCTGCTTTGCATAGTCATTTGTGATCTCGCCGAGGGTTGCCTGCATGATCCTGCCGATCACACTCTCGGTGTCGTTTGCTATGGTGTCACCGATGTACGCCTTACCGAGGTTTTCGGGGACGTGCACCTTGAACCAGCTCTTGGCTTTCCAGCCTTCTACTCTTCTTCCAACCTGTTTTTTTGCCATGAAATCACCTACATGAATCTGAATATCTCGTTTGGTTCTCCGACCAGTTTCTTCACCTTGTCTGGCCATCCGTCCATATCAAGCCCTTTCTGGGCTAAAAATGCCGCCGTCCAGCGCTCGAGCCCGACACCGGAGCAGCCTGACCAGCAGTCTGCACCGCTCTGGATCTTCACGTTGAACCCTTTGGGATACTTGTCGCCGTTGATGCTCACGTTCTGGAACTCGAGCCAGCTGTCGCTGTACGGCAGGTATGCCTCGTAATCGGTCGTGCCTACCCGTTCACCGCACCCGCATGCCCCTTCTTTAATTTTCTGGGGTGTCTTGCCGGTGTCGACCATACCTTCCTGCGCCATGAACCAAGGCGTCACCCGGGCACACCGCCACTCGAGCTCGAGGATCTCTTCGAACACGTTGTGGTATGCCTCATGGAGTTTGTCTGCCATCGCGATGGTCTGTTCGGCAGTGCCCAGCCAGACGATCTCGATCCGGTGGAACTCGTCCACCCGCTCGATCCCGTGGATGCCGCCGCTCTCGTACCGGTGGGATGTACCGCTGCGGTCAAAGACTTTGATCGGCAGGCTTGCCGTCCCGAGTGTCTCGCCCTGCACAAACGGCCAGAACGAGGGACACTGGGCGTAACACAACCCACCGATCGGGCCGTCGATCTTGTCACGGATCATCTCAACTGGCACTTCCCCGGTCACCTTGAAGTAGTCCCCGACATCCTCCCAATAGGCCGGGTCGCGGGTCTTGGGGGTGCAGACATAGTAGATCTCAGGGTAGACGCCTTTTGCGTGCCCCGACCGCATCCAGACCTCCCACGGGGTGAGCTTGGGGAAGATCATTTCGGCAAACCCAAGGGGCTTTATGATCTTTTCAATGACGATCTGCTCGAACGCACGGAAGAGCTGCACCGATTGCGGCCCGTGTATCCACTGGCCGCGGGACGCACCGTGACGGATCCAGTTGCGCTTTACCATCTCCTCGGTGGGGTCACGGGAGAACGAGCGGGATTTGGGAGCGCTCGCAAAGACGAGCTCCCAGTGTTCTCCCTTGCCCCCGTATGCTGAAGCCTGGATTTTTTCTTCGATGAGCTTGAGGATACGGTCCGGCACCTTGTTCTCAAGGTCGGCCGAACTTACCGCAAGGTCAAGTGACAGCGCATCCTTCTTCACATCATAGGATTTGATGAACGGGAGCTTTGGTACATGGATATCTTCCGGGATCTCGCCGGTCATCTCGATACGGTACTGCCCGATCGAGATCCCCCTCAGCCCGAGCCGAAACTTCCCCAGCACAACAGCGACCTGTTTTTTGAACCGGAAGAGGGCGTCGTGTGCCCGGGTATATGTGCCGCTTTCTATTGCGAGCCGGACAACATTTCCCTCCACGCTCCATTCCGTGATCCTGCCGACTTCCCGGTCGGGGACTCCTTTGGGAACACCCTTCTTAAAGAGTGTCGTGTTCGATTCTGCCACGGTTGTCTCAACAGCTTTTTTCGCTTCCGGTGAAATGTCGCTGTTGAAGCTGAGTTCTGCTGTCAGTGCGAAACGAACGAACATGTTTCCTCCGCAATTGCAAGGTTTGTCAGATAATCGTCTACCGAAGCGATCACCGAACCGAGCTTTGTGCCGGTGATGCTGGTTTTCACCCCGGTTCCTGTCACAACCGTCCTCATGGATGAGAGGTTGTCCGGGCAGATTGCGTTTGCGACGCAGGCAGGGTTGCGATGAGTTGTCGTGATAACCCCATCGATCTGCATCATGCCGCCACCGCCATGTGCCAGCACTTCCTGAAGGTGTCAAGCTGGGTGCAGGGGATCGTCGCTCCCGCCCTGAGCCGGTGCCCGCCGCCAGAACCCCCGCAGGTTTCCGCGATGCCGCGGATCACGGTGCCGAGATCAGCATCGATACCGGGGGGGCAGCGTACCGAGATACGGCACCGGTCACCTTCGGGAGCCACAACAGCGAGGGGCAGGACATGGGAAGACTGGCATGCGAGTGCGTCAGCAATGTCGCTTATGAGCGTTGCATCGTGTACTTCATACATCCCGTCCTGTGCAATCGGGGCGCCAGCCAGTGTACGGATAGCGTCAATAACATTCATCCGGTGCGCCCGGGCGATATTCCATGCGGTTTCTGTATCAAAAGAATACCGCATGCAGAGCGATGCGCCGATCTCCCCATGCCCGGATTTCCCGCAGGCATCGATGACCGCTGCAAGTGCATGGGCATCAGGAATAACCTCGCGTTCGAGTGCGTATGTGTCTCCGTAGATCTCTTCGATGCAGCCGGCACCCGCGTTTTGGATCACCTGTAGCACCGAGAGCGAGAGGAGCAGGTCGGGGCGCACAGCGTCTTTTCCTGCGGACTGCCCCATAATCGCGTTCACCACGCCTTCATCCCCGCTGATACCTTCGAGATACGGATGGATTGCCATGAGCCAGCGTTCAGCCAGATCCCTTCCAGCTAGCCGTATTCCCCGGCTCGGGTTGATGATGCCGTTTCCCACACCTTCGTTGAAGATCTCAAGATTTTTTCCGGAGAGTGTCTGGCCATCGCCAATAACCCCCAGCATCGCAAGCCCTGCAAGGTCGCGGTTGTCACCCATATTCCGGGCAACGAAATATGCCATCGCTGAAGCAGGCACTTCACGGTCACCGTCAATGCCAAAAAGCCGGGGGTTTGCATGGAAGTCTCCGGTAAACCGCGGGTTGTGATGGTCTACCACCATGGTGGTTTTAGGAAGGTCTTCCATCCCTGCACCGAGATCGCAGAGCAGGTATGCGTGCTCCTTGGGGATCTCCAAAGCCGCGATCTCGCGGCGTACCCTCAGCCGGAACCGGATCCCCGCCCGTGCCATCGCATGGCAGAGGATAGAGCCGGCAGCGATGCCATCGGCGTCATGGTGGGCGACCACCTCGACGTACTCCTGCCTCTTTATCTGCTCTGCGACAAGGTTCGCGGCGGTTTCAAGTGACATGGGGACAGGGACGTTGTTACCGGGATAGCAGGATCTCCGCGTTCTCCGGTTTGTAGACCCAGCCTGCAGGCAACCTGCCACTGCCGGTATAATACCGTACGAGCCTTCGGATCTTGGCCTCGACAAGGTGGAGCTGCCGCTTGTTGTGCAGGTCGTTTTTGTTCTCAATCAGGTGCTTGCGCAGCCCGAGCGCCTTTATCATGAGATCGCGCAGGTCCTCAGGAATTGCCGACTCCATCTTGTTGGCCTTGAGGATGTCGCCGATGCGTTTTCCCCCGGTCACGAGTTTGATGTCAGGGACTCCGTAGCGGTCCCGCAGGATCAGCCCGATTTTGCTGCTCGATACGCCTTCCTTCCGGAGTTCGATGATGACTTTTTCTATCCCCTTTATGTCCGTGTTGGACCACGAGGGCGCCTCCTTCCGGTAGGGGCGGACGGAACATGATTTGCCCCTTCTGCGGGCATGCATTCTTGCCAAAAGTATAACCTCCTTACGACATTATGTAAGTCCAAAAAGAGCAGCAGTCGCTGACTCCCGGTAATCCCAAGCCCAGTTGGGCAGTGCACGCAATAGTGCACGTCGGACTTACTTCTGCCAGCACTTAAATTTTAAAAGTGCTTATGTGTATTGTGTTAGAGGAATATTAAGGGTGCCTATGAAATCTCGTGGCCGGACGATGCCTTTTTACGGACTCCTCTGCCTTTTTACCTTCGCAGGAAAAACTAAAATACTACAGATGAACAAGATACCTCTCGAAAGAACCGATGGTAACTCAGAGATCCGGTTCAGGGACTGCTTCTCCGTCCGGTACATCCAGTCTGCGGCATTGCTGTGCAGGCTCGGGTATGCCATCGAGAAGGGTTATGCGGAGTCCGGGCAGGTATCACAAGAAGCGCTCCTCTCGCACGAGGCTTTCATCCTCAACTCCATCCTATCATCCGTTGCATTTCTTGAGTCCACCGTCAACGAGCTCTACTCTGACGCTGCAGACAGTGCCTATTTCTCAAGAGACAAAAATGACGAGGATTTGTTAAGGAAAATCGGGCAGGGATGGAACAACGAGAAAAATTTTGATCGCGCCCCCGTATTAACCAAATACCAGAAGATCCTCTCTCTTGCCGACAAACAGCCGTTCACCGAGACGGATCCGGCGTATTTAAATGTTAAAAACCTTGTTGAGATCCGCAATTTCCTGATGCATTACCGGCGCGAATGGGTAATCATTCAACGGCGAAGGGTGGCTGGTGCCGGTGAAAAAACCCGGATTGAAAAATTTGAAATAAGCCTCAGACACGCATTTAAGGAAAATCCCTTTGCCCACAAAAACCGGCCGTTCTTCCCGGACAAATGCCTCGGGCACGGGTGTGCGGAGTGGGCGGTTATCAACAGTCTTATCCTGACGGGTGAATTTTTTTCCCGGCTCGGGCTGTCTGCACCCTATGACGGGATAAAAAATGAGTTATTGACCCGATAGTTCCTTCGGAGTTCTCAAAAAACAGGGCTTTAATAAAAATGGCTCTGTAGAAATCCCTAATCTCATATCATTACGAGAAATGCATGATGAACCGGTTTTCGATAGATATCGCAAGGGGGATATCTGTCGTGCCAGATGGCAGAACAGATTCGAGAAAACGGTCAGAAGACCGTTTTCGCTGTGCCGCAGTGGCGGGGGCAATGTAACTCGAAGATGTCCATCAGGACATCTTCTTCAGTTTGCCCTTCCCTGTGGGAACGGCAAACGCCCCCAAGAACGTTATGAAAAACAATGATTTCTACAGAGCCAAAAAAAATATGTTATCTCTTCTTCCCTCTCTTTTTCTTAGGGCCTTTGGTAAACGAGAGAAGATCAATATTGTATACCCCTTCTTTTCCCACCGAGATGATCCGCTCATCGCCCTTTGCCATCTTCTCGATGTTTAATTCGTAGGAGCCGGGCCCCACGATCCGGATGGTCTCGACCCGGTCGTACATTTCTACATCTTTTTTAGGCTCAGGTCTGATCTCGAGCACCCGCTCCTCTGTCTCCTCGGTGATCTCCTCGATCGACTTCTCCTCTAAAATGTCTTTGTTGAGATCCGCCTCCTTTACGTAGAGGAACTTCTTGCCGCCGCAGCTTGCGCAGCCTTTGAGGATCTCGGTCGACCCGTCCTTGTATTCACGCCCGCACTTGGTACACTTGTGTGGCATTTGAGACCTCCTCCCCCTGCAGATTATCCGAAGCGTTCGATCATCGTCTCGTAGAGCTCTTCCACATTTTTCCCATCAAGCCCCGAAACGGCGATGACCGGGTGCTGGGGGAAAGCGCTGCGGATACGTGCCGGTGCAGCTTGCGGGAGGTCGATCTTGCTTGCAACGATCAGGACGGGGAGCTTCCGGCTCTCGATGATACCGACCATCATGATATTGACCTGCATGAAAGGGTCGAGCGTGGAATCGAGCATATAGATGACGCCGTCAATATCCTCGCGGAGCCAGTGCATCGCCTCGGCGACGCCTTCAGTCGCTTCACGTGCACGGATGACCGCTTCGTCCTTATCGAGCCCGAACTCCAGGAACTCGTGATAGTCGATCCTTGTCGTAACACCCGGGGTATCGACGATATCGATGGTGAGCGTAGCGCCATTTGCACCGGAGATGATGATATCATCTTTCCTGCGTGCCCTCCGGGTCTCGTGCGGGATCTCACTCACCGGGCCGACCGCGTCGCCGGTCCAGTCGCGGGCTATCCGGTTGGCAAGCGTGGTCTTTCCCGCATTGGGGGGCCCGTAAATGCCAATACGGGTCCGCTTCTTCTTAAAAAAACGGGAAAGGAAGCTGGAAAATTTCTTTTTTACTCTGCCAAACGTCTGATAAAATATCCTCATTAAAACACCTCGGGCATAAACCACAATCGTCGCAACGTGGTGCCCTCAACTCGTAAGTAATGTATAGAATGCGACCTTTATTATGTTTCTTCTGCTCGAAACCCCCGCACCGGCGTTATTTATATATCCATCCGCAGCGCATCTGTTTTACCTTATCACTCCATTGCATAATTGCATGGCACTGCCCAATCCTTTATATCGGAGTTGGTGAGTATTGGTAAATTGTAAACATCAGGCAAAAAGCTCAAGGGAGGTGATCTCATGAAAAAGACAACCAACGCAATCCGGTTCGAGACCCGTGTTCCCTTAAACGAGGTGATGCGAAGCAACCCGACGACGATCTCCAGTAGCGCCACCGTGGCAAAAGCTGCAGCGGCAATGTGCCACGACGATGTGGGAAGCTGCATCGTTCTTACCAAAAATCTTCCCGTCGGCATCGTGACCGAGCAGGACATCAACTGCAAAGTGGTGGCAAAGGATCTCAAACCAGGCAAAATACATGTGAACGAGATCATGAGCACGCCGCTGATTACGGTGGGTGCTGAAAAGACTGTGGGAGACGCTGCCCATATGATGGTGAAGCACCGGGTAAGGAGGCTCCCCGTTGTCGATGAAGACAACAAGGTTATCGGGATTGTTACCGTCCGTGACCTCCTTACCGTTTCAAATGAGCTCAACGAACTGATGGCTGATCTCATCGAGATCAACCGTGAGGATGTCGTTGAGATGGGCATGTGCAATCGCTGCAGCCAGATGTCTGATGAGCTTAAGCGGGTCGACAACCAGATGCTCTGCGCCCGTTGCCGAGAGGAGGAAAAGATCACATGAAAGTTGCACAGGATTTCAGAATTGAGATCCCTGTGCTCCGTTTCAGTGACCAGATAACAAAAGCACGGCAGATCCTGCGTGACGACCGGTTCCGTGAGGTGTATGTCGTGGACGATGCAAAAAAACTGCTTGGCTACGTCGATATCACGGACGGTCTCCGCGTGACCGCGACACGGTCAAACGTCACCGTTGAAGGATTTGTAAAAAATGCGCCGGAAGTGCATGCAGCAGACCAGATTGAGCAGGTGGCACGGGAGATAAAAAAATTCCACACCGACAGCGCGGCGGTGGTGGACGGGCAGAGGCATGTTACCGGAGGTGTGCTGCTCTCCGATCTCTTCCCGGTCATCATCTCACGCCACGAGCTTCGTGGCAGGGTTCTCGATTGCATGACCGGAAACGTGGTGACAGCGGATGAAACTATCCCCGTCCAGCATATCTATACCCTGATCGTCCAGACCGGGTTCTCCGCATTCCCCGTGGTCAGGAAGAAAAAACTGGTTGGGATCATATCCCGTCGCGACCTCCTCCGGGGTGGCCGGACGAGAACTGCACGTGCTCACGCGAAGCACACACCCGTAGGAGAGATCATGACCCGGGAGGTTATCACCATCAGACCTGATGACATGATCAGCACCGCTGCCCGGCTGCTCGTACAGCATGATGTGAGCTGCCTGCCGGTCATTGACGGAGGGTCTATCGTGGGTATCGTCGACCGGCACGATGTCCTTGCCGGAATCCGTTGAATCCGGTTCGCCAGCGGCCGTTGGTGCATGGCTAAAAAAATAAGAATATCCCCGGAAAGAAAAATTCCGCTATCTCAAAAAATTACAATAGGAAATTTTGCCAGAAGAAGGAGTGATCAGATGGAGAAAAATGACCCCGGCATGAAGCAGGGAGACAAACTGCTCAAGATGCATGGCAAATTCGACAGGGGGCCTGTTGAGTTCAGGTCCCACATTGTGGTGCAGGAAGGCGAGATCATGGCGATCGCTACCCGGGACGTGGTATCGGTACCCCCTACCACTACGATCATGGGGGCCGTGGAGACAATGACGGAATGCGGGTTCCGGCGGCTCCCTGTGACTGACGCAGGCACAAAAAAACTGCGGGGGATTATCACATCGGGGGATATCATCAACCTCATGGGTGGCGGGGATAAGTACCGGCTTGTGCAGGTGAAACACGGGGGTAACCTGATCTCTGCGGTGAATGAGAGTGTACGGGCGATCATGACCCCGAAGCTCGAAACACTCCCCGGCACTGCCCGGATTGCAGATGCGACAAAGATCATCGTGCATAAAAAAATCGGGGGAATTCCGATCGTAGGCGAGGGAGGTGTTCTTGCAGGTATCGTGACCGAGCGGGATGTCATGCGGGTGCTCGCGGCAGAAAAGAGCCGGCTTACCGTCGAGGAAGTCATGACCGGCTCTCTCCGGGTAATCCGGCCGGACTGCCCGATCGGGGAAGCAACCCATGAGATGACAAAATATCGTTTCCGGCGGCTCCCTGTCGTGAGTGACGACGTCCTGTACGGTATCCTCACCGCCACCGATATTATGCGGTATCTCGGCAGCCGTGAAGTGTTCACCCGGCTCAGTACCGGTGATGTCGGGGAGGTGATGGGACTTGAGGTGCGGACGCTGATCGCCGGTGACCTCTTCACCACGACGCCGGATAAAAGCATACATGAAGCAGCCCGTGAGATGCTGGAAAAGAATATCGGTGCCCTTCCTGTTATAGAAGACACGCACCTCATCGGGCTTGTTACCGAGTTTGACCTTGTCCGGGCTTTTGCAAAGGGGGAAGAGAGATGAAAGCTTCAGATGTAATGTCTGCACCGGTCATGGTGATAAGCCCGTCAGAAACCGTGGCACACGCCCGTCACCTGATGGTCAGGCACCATATCTCCCGGCTGCTGGTCATGAAAGGGGAGGTGCTGTCGGGAATTATCACCAAAAAGGACCTTGCATACCGGCTCCGGCAGAGCGAGCCCGCATGGCGCCGGCGCCCTATTGACAGCATCCCGGTGAGTGTGCTCGCCGTACCCGATCCGATCGTGGTCGGGCCGGATACGGGTATTCGTGAGATCGCCCGCATCCTTGTGAAGAACACTATCAGCAGTGTGCCCGTGGTTGACGGGGATGCGGTGACCGGTATCGTGACCAAGTCAGACCTCATGAAGTCTACACTGATCAAAAACCTCATATGCCCGGTCGCAGACATGATGGAGGATGTTGCGACCGTAAGCCGGTACCATTCGCTTGACCATGTTATTGATGTAATGAGCGAACGTAATGACAAGGTGGTCGTCACGAACAATGATGAGTCCATTGCGGGGATTATCACCGAAACCAATCTGGCATTCTTTGACAACGGACAGAAGATTGCCGGTGGCCCGGAGCGGGGTGTAACCGTCAGGAAAAGAAGACAACCGCGGGGCATAATGAGGGGAGGGATGCTATCCCTTGCCCCCGTTATTGCGGAGGATATTATGACCTCCCCGGTAATCACCACACCTCCGGACACTCCGGTGAACCAGGCCGTCTCAACCATGAACAGACATCAGATCAACAGCCTTGTGGTCGTAGAAAAAGGCGACATTGCAGGCATTATAAAACGCGATGATATTATCCGGGAAGTGGCGAAATGACAAAAGAACTGTTCATTAAAGATGTAATGGTAAAACCAGTGACAATTGCAAAATCTGCGAAATTAACCGAAGCGCTCGACAGGATGCTTGACGAGGGTATTGACCCGCTAATCGCGTTGCACAATACAAGCGTTGCCGGCATTGTCTCCCGCCAGGCCATTGCCAAGAAGCTGGGGAGCAAACAAAACTCCGGTCTCGCCCCCTCGGCACTTCACGTCGCAAGCGTTGTAGACGAGGACTTCACGAGCATCTACCCTGATCAAAGCATCAACGTCCTTGTGCCGCTGCTCCAGCGCTATAAGCTGGTGGTGGTGTATGACAGCGACCACAAGATCATCGGTCAGGTGGGTGCCGGCGACCTGCTCAGGAAAGTGAAGCCGGATGGTACGGCTGACGGGGTGATGGAGGATGCGGTCACCATTGAAGCAGATGAGCGGGTGGTCCACCTCCGCCGACGCATGATGGACGACAATATCACCCGTTTTGTGGTGACCGAGAACGGCAAAATGACGGGGATCGTCACCGAGACAGATGTAGCAGTCGCAATGCGCAAATTCCGCGAAGCAGTTACCGGAAAACACCAGGACCACCGGATCCGCAACCTGCTTGTAAAAGATATCATGAGCTCCCCAATCATCTCCACCGATCGCACGGCAAAGGTTACTGAGATTATCGATATGATGCTGAAGAAAAATATCAGCTCGGTACCGGTCGCAGAAAAGGGCAGGTTGATCGGTATAGTGACCCGCAGGTCGCTTGTTAACGCGTTGTAAAGTATTTTTTCCCTCATTTTTCTCTCTCTCACCTGCCTCCCGGGATGGTACCCGTTTTTTGTGATTTTGGGCTTTATTTATTCCTGGCTGTATTTTGGTTTATTGCTCTCCCGTGGCGATATTATTTAACGGCTGGTGATCTATGATCCTTTCAACGAACAGGCAGTTGAAATTTTTACAGGGTGTTCTATGATTATCTCGTTGATCGACCGGTTCCGAGCCGATCCACGCACCCCCCTTCTTCTCGTATCCGGGACCGCATTGTTCGCTCTCGCCCTCAACCTGTACGGGCTGCTCATCGGGATCACCATTGTCATTTCCCACCTCCTGTATCTCCCCATAATCCTCGCATCTTTCTATTATCCCCGCCGTGGCGTGTGGTTTGCGATGGGAATTTCTGCAATCTATTTTACGATGATTGCAGCGACCCGGTCAGGGTACCCTCAGGACCTCATTTCTGCAGCAATCCGGTGCGGCATGTTCATGGTGATCGCGGTTGTCGTCTCGTACCTCTCCTTACGTCTGAAGGAAAATGAACAACGCCTGGTCATTGCAAAGGAAGAATGGGAGCGGACTTTTGATGCCGTACCGGATCTTATCGCGCTCATTGACCTCAACCATAAAATCATCCGGGTCAACCGGCCCATGGCAGAGAAGCTCTGCATCAGACCCGAACAGGCAGTTGGCCTGCATTGCTTTGAAGTGATACACTGCACAGATGCCCCGCCCGCCATCTGCCCCCACCTCAAGCTCATACGCGATGGGAATGAACACACAAGCGAAGTCCACGAGGATCACCTTGGTGGAGATTTTCTTGTTACCGTCTCCCCGCTGCGCGACGCAGATGGAACCTTGATCGGGAGCGTCCATATCGCACGCGACATCACAGAGCGCAAGCGGGCGATAGCATCCCTGCGGGAGAGCGAAGAGAAATTCCGCACTCTTATGGAGAACCTGAATGTTGGCGTGTACAGGAACACCGCAGACCACGAGGGCAGGTTCCTCTGGGCAAACACGTCTCTGGCAAACATGCTGGGTTATGACTCTGTCGAGGATCTCGTAAAAGTGCCGGTCATAGATTTGTATCGTAACCCTGAAGAGAGAAAAAAATTCCTATCGGACCTCACTGCATGTGGTGTTTTTAAGGACCGGGTCCTCCAGTTAAAAAAGAAGGACGGGTCACCGATCTGGGTCTCGGTCAATGACCGACCGAAATGTAATGAGCGTGGAGAGGTTGAGTGGGTGGACGGGATGATCGAGGACATCACGGAGCGCAGGGCACTGGAACAGGAGATGGCATCTCACAACCGGGAGCTGGTGCGGTTTAACGAAGCGCTGGCGCAGGCAAATAAAAAACTCAACATCCTGTCATCGGTCACCCGCCATGACATCCTCAACAAAATCACTGCGCTGCTCGCCTATCTTGAGCTCTCGCAGGAACTGACCAAGGACCCCTCCCTGCTCAATTATATCCATAAAGAGATCGATACGATCCAGTCGATCGAGCGCCAGATCGATTTTACCCGGTACTACCAGGACATAGGGGTGCGGTCACCAGAATGGCAGGACATCCCATCAATTATCAGGAGCGTGGCGGCACAGCTGCCGCTGGAAGCGGTCTCTTTACAGGTGCACCTTGACGGCATCTCTGTTTTCTCTGATCCCCTGATCGAGAAAGTATTCTATAACCTTATGGAAAACTCGGTCCGGCATGGAGAACACGTTACTGCAATCTCGTTTTCATTACAAAAATCGGCAGATGCCCTGAAGATCGTGTATGAAGATAACGGGATCGGTATTCCACCGGAGAATAAGGAAAAGATCTTTATCCGCGGGTTTGGCAAACACACCGGTCTCGGGCTGTTTTTGATCCGGGAGATACTCTCCATCACCGGCATTACGATTGCAGAAACCGGAGAGTTCGGGAAGGGATCCCGGTTTGAGATCGATGTACCCAAAGACAGGTTCCGGCTGTCAGTGCCATCGACCGATGAACAATTGCAGGTGAGGTAACGGTGCTGCTGGCGGCGGGGTATGCAGCATTTAAGTCATCTGAAGCAATGATCAATGAAAAATTATTCCAAGGCTGTACAGGAGATCAAGGTGAGTGAAAAGTTGATACCACATAGGCCAACGATTGAACGCGATATCTTTGGCCCTCGGCTTAAAATTCTCGCCTTTTCCGACTACAGGGTTCAGGATATCAATAAACTCATCAGATATATCAGGGAAATGGTGCCCAAGCCCGATGTGATAGTGTATGCCGGGGACGATCTAAATAGGTTCGAGGAGGAAGGCAGGAATCTGTTCAGCCAATTAGGGGAATTTGCGGAACATGGAGTACTTGCGATAGCCGGCAACGCTGATACTCTCGATTGCAAACGAGTACTTAATGCAAAGCATGTGCATGATCTGCATGAAAAACCATACATAATCGGTGATATTGCATTTGTGGGGCAGGAGGGCTCCGGAGGCGACGGCGGGCTTTTTCCATATCCTGAGAAAGAGATCCGTGAACATCTAAAAAAGCAGGTAAATGAGGTAAAGCGAAAAAAGCTTGTTTTGGTTTCTCACAATCCGCCATATGGCCTGCTGGACTTTGCACGCAGGTTCGGATCTAGACATATCGGCTCAAAAGCAATACTACAGTTCTTAGAAAAGCATCGGCCCGTGTTGCACATCTGTGGGCATGTTCATATGTATGGGGGGAAGAGCGAACATCTGGGTTCTACGACTATTTTGAACATCGCCTCCGAGGATTACACGAATGCACCGGGCCAAGTAGCCATTATAAACGTATGGCTGAAATGGCAGAACCCACCCGAAATCAATTGTATTATTATAAAAGAAGAGTTTTTACATCTTTACGGAATCGGCCCAATTCGCTCGGGCCAATTGATAAGAGCAGGATTGATGTCTTGCGAACAGATAGCCGAGTCCAGCGTTGAGGAAATATTGAGAAAGGCCAATATCGACCCCAGGACAGCTTGGTTGGCCTGGCTTTCCGCTAAAGCACAGATCGCTGACCAAATCTATCAAATTTCCGAGTTTTCTCCGCCAGAGCAGCCGATATATGTCGATGTTGAGACCACCCCAGATGAGTGTTTCATGACTGGAGTTTACCTCCCAAATGAAGAGATATTTGAACAATTCACGGTTAAGGATATCAAAAATCAGATGGAAAAGGATATGGTAACCAGCCGCCTGTGTAGGTTTTTGAAGGATGTAAATGGGACTATCGTGACTTTTACTAGGTATGATGTCAAATTCTTACCTCCGTGCATCCTTGAAGAAAAACCGTATTACGACTTATATCAAGGGATTAAAAATGCTTTCATATTGCCAACTTCGGACTATGCGTTGAAGACTATCGGCAAAATGTTTGGTTATCCTTGGAATAATACTAATCCTATAGTGGGATGGGAAATACCTCGTCTTTATTGCGATTATATGGAAAAGTGTAATGAGGATTATATTAGGCAGATCCAAGACCACAACATGGATGATGTCATGGTGATGCCATATCTGGTAAAAAAGATTCATGATGAAAATATTGCAATAAAATGCTACTTTGATGCGAGGAAGTATATAGGGCTCAAAGGAGAATTCGAAGGAGAGTACACCACTGCTCGCAAAAATCTCGACTCTCAGAGATGGACTGATAAGGAGACGACGTATCTCTTAAGTAATATTACAAGACCGGCCCAAGAGATAGCATTAAAGCTCAACAGAAGTTTGGAAGCAATCGAGCGTAAGAAGAGGAGAGAGAAGGAAAAAATAAAAAATCGGAATCGCTTTATTCCAAATTATACCCCTGCTCGTAAAAATCTCGAGTTTCGGAAATGGACCGATGAGGAAACGGTGTATCTCCTAAATAATATTACAAAACCAGTCCAAGAGATAGCATTAAAGCTCAACAGAAGTTTGGAAGCAATCGAGCGTAAGAGAAGAAGAGTAAAGTCCTGAAAGTATTTTCAATAATGATCCCGGGGAACTGGGTACATGGAAAACACTTATTACCCAACTATGCCCATATTATAAAGCACCATTCATGGAGCAGCGGATATCCGCTGCGAGTGTCTGTAAAAGATGCGAGATTCCTCTGTTGAGGTAGCCAAGCCTGGTATGGCGCAGGTTTGCTAAACCTGTGTCCCCCTGGGACTCGAGGGTTCAAATCCCTCCCTCAGCGTTTCAGAGAAAATCTCACACTACGAGGGGATTGGATGGCTCAGGAAGAAGACATAAAATACTTTGTACGGATTGGCACCACCGATCTGGACGGGACAAAATCCGTCCGCGTCGCTCTCACCGGTATCAAGGGTGTAGGCAGGCATACGTCGAGCGTTATCTCCCGCATGGCAAAGGTCAATGAATATGCTACGCTGGGGCGTCTGGATGAGGACGGGGTCAACAGGCTCCGTGCCGCCATCGACCAGTACGGCACCAAAGTGCCGTCATGGATGACGAACCGGCCCAAAGATGTCTACACCGGTGAAGCCAAGCACCTGTTAGGCCTCGAAGTGACCATGGCCAAAGATGATGACGTCAATATGATGAGAAAGATTCGCTGCTATAAGGGCATTCGCCACGAAACCGGGCAGAAAGTCCGCGGGCAGCGCACCAAGGCCACGGGCAGGACCGGAGCGACCGTTGGTGTGAAGAAGACAAAAGAGGGAGGCGCATAAAGCCATGGGATACCCGGGAAAGAACCATAAGGCGTACCAGACCCCCAAGCGCCCGTTCGAGAAGGCGCGGATCGAGCAGGAAACGCGGCTAGTCATCGAATACGGGCTGCGCAACAAACGGGAAGTATGGAACGCACAGAGCATCCTGCGCAAATACCGTAAAGGGGCACGCAACCTTCTCGCCATCATGTCGAGCAGCACCAACCGGTCGCTCTTTGAAGCGAAACGGTCCGAGTTGATCTCATCCATGCAGCGGTTAGGGTTGCTTGGTCCGGATGCCGACATCGACGATGTCCTTTCGCTCAAGATCCAGACCCAGCTCGAGCGCCGGCTCCAGACGCAGGTCTACCGCAAAGGTCTCGCACGTTCGCCAAAACAGGCGCGGCAGCTCATCACCCACGGGCATATCGCGATCGCCGGAAGGCGCGTGAGCATCCCTAGTTACCGCGTGAACCGCATTGAGGAAGGGCAGATCAGCTACTACGGCAAATCGCCGTTTGTTGCCGATTCCCATGCGGAAAAGGCACGCATCACCAAATCCGCAGGAGTGAGATAAGATGGCAGCTTCAGATAAGGAAAAGTGGGGCATTGCCCATATCTTCGCATCTTTCAACAATACCATCATTACCATCACCGACCTCTCGGGCGCAGAGACGGTGACCAAGAGCTCAGGCGGCATGGTGGTCAAGCAGGACAGGAACGAGAGCTCGCCGTATGCAGCAATGCAGATGGCGGGAAATGTCGCAGCCGCAGCAAAAGAGAAGGGAATCGTCGGTGTCCATGTTAAGGTGCGTGCACCAGGACAGGGCAAGCAGCGCAGCCCCGGGCCCGGAGCGCAGGCAGCGATCCGTGCACTCGCCCGTGCCGGCATGCGGATCGGCAGGATTGAAGACGTCACACCCATCCCCCACGACTCATGCCGTCCGAAGGGTGGCAGACGAGGAAGGAGAGTGTGATGGAGATCCAGTTTGTAAGTCTTGACGATGATGTTGCACGATTTACTCTTGGCGGTGCACGCCCGTCGTTTGCCAACGCACTTCGCAGGGCGATGATCTCCGAAGTGCCGACGCTTGCGATTGACGATGTGCGCATCTATGATAACACGAGCGCACTTTTCGACGAGATGCTTGCCCACCGCCTCGGGCTGATCCCGATCATTACCGACCTTGACACGTACTCCCGCAAGGATGCCTGTGCATGCGGCGGTGAGGGATGCCCGGGCTGTTCCGTCACCTATACCTTGAGCGTCGAAGGCCCAAAAACAGTCCAGTCAAGCGACCTGATCCCACAGGACCCCAAAGCGGTCCCGGTGCATGACAATATCCCGATCGTGAAACTCACGAAGGGCCAGAAGCTCGTGCTCGAGGCGCGGGCAGAACTCAACACCGGAAAGGAGCATGCCAAATGGCAACCGACGAACGTCTGCGGGTACAAGAACTACCCGGTCATCACGATTTCAGAAGCCTGCGATGCATGCGGGATGTGCATTGAGGAATGCCCGCGGGACATCCTTGCTGCAAAAGGCAAGAAGATCGAGGTTGTCGAAGGTAAGATCTCCGACTGCTCCATGTGCAGGCTCTGCGAACGGGCGTGCGTGGCAAGTGGCATCGGGGACGAGCCGGCAATTAAGGTCACCGCGGAGCCCGACAGGTATATTTTCGTGGTCGAAGGTGACGGGTCACTTCCGGTAAAAGAGATCCTGCGGTGGGCGCTGCAGCACATCAAAGGACAGTCAGACGAGCTGGAGAAACAGACACGCGAGATTTCAGGGGATGACAAGAGATGACAAGAACCGTGGAAAAGACGAACCCCCGTCTTACCAACCTCATATCGCTCTTAAAGAACTCATCACGCGAGAATGAGGCAAAGATCTGGCGCGAGATCGCAAGCAGGCTGGAGACCTCGAACAGGAACTATGCAGAGGTCAACCTGTCCAAGATCGAGCGCTACGCCCAGAACGGCGAGACGATCCTCGTCCCCGGCAAAGTGCTGGGCAGCGGTGCCCTTTCCCAATCGGTGAAAGTGGCGGCACTGAACTTCTCGGCATCAGCGACAAGCAAGATCCGGGACGCGAAGGGACAGTGTATGACGATTGAACAGCTCCTGCAGGACAACCCGAAGGGAAGCGGTGTCCGTATCCTGAGGTGAAACAGACGATGGTGACAGTAATCAATGGTGACGGGATGCTTCTGGGACGGCTTGCAAGTGTTGTCGCACAGCGGGCGCTGGCGGGCGAGGAGATTGCAATCGTCAACGCGGAAAAAGCAATCATTTCAGGAAGCCGGGCGCGGGTGCTTTCCAACTACCAGCACAAGCGCAGCCGGGGTTCCACCGGATGGGGCCCCTTTGTCCCGCGCAGGCCGGACCACTTAATGAAGAGGACGATCCGTGGCATGCTCCCTTACAAGCGCCCCCGTGGCGTGGACGCGATGAGGCGTATCAGGTGCTATGTGGGCATCCCGGTCGATTTTGTGGGAAAAGATTTCGAAGTGCCTGATGAGGCACACATGGACCGGCTGAACAATGTACAGTTTGTCACCCTTGGTGCAGTCTGCACCTTCCTGGGGGCAAAGTTTTAACGGGTGGTCGTTATGGTCAAGATCATCAACACAAGTGGAAAACGCAAGACGGCAATCGCACGGGCAACGCTCAAGGTGGGCAAGGGCATCATACGGATAAACTCAGTCCCGCTGGATAAGTACGGGACCGAGATGACCCGGATGAAAATCTCCGAACCACTCCTGATTGTGCCCAATGCGGTGAACGGTATCGATGTCTCCATCGACGTGAAGGGTGGTGGTGTGATGGGGCAGGCAGAAGCTGTCCGCACGGCACTCGCGAGGGGAATAATCGAGTGGCATAACGACCCCCAGATGAAGGATGCGTACCTGATGTACGACCGGACGCTGCTCGTCAACGACTCGCGGCAGAAGGAAACTAAAAAGCCGCATGGACGCGGTGCACGCAAGAAGTTCCAAAAGTCTTATCGTTAGGATAAAAGAAAGAATGAGAGGTCGACAATCGTGATACCCGTACGATGCTTCACCTGTGGAAAACCAGTCTCCACAGCGTTTGAAGAGTTTAAATTGAGGCGGGCAGCTGGCGAGGATCCCAAAAAGATCCTCGATGACCTCGGTCTGACCCGCTACTGCTGCCGGCGCATGCTGCTTACGCACAATGAGATCATCGATGAGCTCAACCCGTACCAGTAAGGGGCGCGTTAAAGGGGGGTCGTAGGGTAGCCTGGCCTATCCTATTGCGTTCGGGACGCAGTGACCTGAGTTCGAATCTCAGCGACCCCATGAGAAAAAAAAGATCATGTAAGAGGAAGACATATGCAGACTCCAATATACACCCGGTATGAACGGGCGCGGATTATCGGAGCCCGTGCCCTGCAGATATCAATGGGTGCACCACTCCTTATCAAAACCGAACGGATCGATCCGCTTGAGATCGCGATCGATGAATTCACCCAAAACAAGATACCCATTACTGTAAAGAGGAAGTGAACACGCCGATGACGATGATTGAAGCAATCGAGCTCCGGGTGATCCTGGACAGCCGGGGGAACCCAACCGTCGAAGCCGACATCCTCACGACATCAGGGTTCGGGCGGGCAGCAGCTCCGGCCGGCGCAAGCACCGGATCCCGCGAGGCAAAAGTCCTTCCCCCCAGGGAAGCCGTGGAGAGCGCAATATCAAACGTTCTCCCGGCCCTTATCGGCATGGACGCGTCCGACCAGACAGGGTTTGACGAGCAGCTCCGGGATATTGACGGGACAGATAACTTTTCCGTCATCGGTGCGAACGTCGCTGTCGTCCTGTCTTTAGCAAATGCAAAAGCCGCTGCGGCAGCGGAAGGCATGCCCCTCTTCCGGTACCTTGCCGGTGCGTTTGTTACCGAGATGCCTCTCCCGCTCGGGAACGTGATCGGTGGCGGTGCGCACGCGGCAAATGCAACCGAGATCCAGGAGTTCCTGGTGGTCACGGGCGATGCAGCCGATGTGCAGGAGGCAGTATTTGCAAACGCCGCGGTGCACCGCACGGTAAAGGAGCTCCTGAACAAGAAGGGCAAGGCATGCGGCAAAGGCGATGAGGGCGCCTGGGCGCCCCAGATCGATGACGCCCTTGCATTCGATATCGTTGCCGAAGCCTGCAGCAGCGTTGCTGATGAGATGAACGTGTCCGTCGATATGGGCATTGATGTTGCAGCAAGCCAGCTCTGGAACGACGGGCAATATAATTACCGCATGAAGAAACGCTCCACTGAAGATCAGGTCGCATACATGGCCGAGCTCGTTGACAAATACAACCTTGTCTATGTCGAAGACCCGATGCATGAAGAGGACTTTTCCGGCTTTGCCGATCTCAACGCACAGGTCGGTGACCGGTGCCTTGTCTGCGGGGACGATATCTTTGTCACGCAGGTTGACCGTATCATGCAGGGAATCGAATCGGCATCTGCGAACTGTGTACTGATCAAACCCAACCAGGTTGGCACCCTGACCGACACATTTGAAGCGGTCAAACTGGCCCATACGCAAGGACTGGACACGGTGATGAGCCACCGGTCCGGTGAGACCACTGATACTACCATTGCACACCTCGCAACCGCGTTCTCCTGTGTATTCTTAAAGACCGGTGTGGTTGGCGGGGAACGCATTGCAAAACTGAACGAACTCATCCGCATAGAGGAACAGATATGACCCAAGTTACCGAGATGGAAATTGAATTAAAAGAACCGCTCATCCCTGTCGAAGATTATCTTGCGGCAGGTGTCCACATCGGCACGCAGCAGAAAAGTGAGGACATGAAGAAGTTCATCTACCGCGTCCGCGGTGATGGGCTCTATATCCTGGATATCCGGGAGACCGACGCACGGATTAAGACCGTGGCAAATTTCCTGAACCATTACGAGCCCCCCAATATCCTTGTCGTTACTTCCCGCCAGTACGGGCAGTTCCCGGCGAAGAAGTTTGCTGACACGATCGGCGCAATGTCAGCGACCGGCCGGTTCATCCCCGGGCTCCTCACCAATCCCGTCCTCGACGGTTATATCGAACCTGAAGCGATCGTTGTCACCGACCCGATCGGTGATGCCCAGGTTATCCACGAGGCAGTCCAGTGCGGCATTCCGGTGATTGCGCTCTGCGACACCAACAATATGACCAAGTTTGTCGACCTTGTGATCCCGACCAACAACAAGGGGAGAAAGGCGCTCTCAATGGTTTACTTCCTGCTTACCCGCGAGATGCTCCGGCTCCGCGGTATATCCACGGCACTTACCCCGGAAGACTTTGAGACAGATATCTGAACCGGTTGCCCGGCTTTTGCGGCAACCGATATCTGGATATACCAGTTTGACCAGAGGGTTTATCCGATGAAGATGCGTGCATGCGCAGTGGCGGGGATGTTCTACCCGCGGGAACCCAACCATCTGGAGCAGCTGCTCACAAGGTTCTTTGCATCAGGCGGGGACCCGGTGGATGCAAAGGGCATCGTTGCACCCCATGCAGGGTATATCTACTCAGGAGAAGTTGCTGCGCGGGCGTATGCCGCGATCCCCCAAGACTTCCCGGGAACATTTGTGGTCATCGGGCCGTCTCACAGGGGATACATGACTTCGGGGTCGCAAGTTCCATGGGAAACGCCGCTGGGTGTGATTGATAATGATACGGCATTTGTGGAAGCCCTCGATATCGAAACGGATGAATTCTCGCATGCGAATGAGCATTCGCTTGAGGTCCAGATGCCGTTTATCAAGTTCCGGTTCCCCCGTGCCCGGATTGCACCGGTGATGATGGGTGAGCAGGACGAGCCGGCTGCGACCCTCCTTGGCAGGAAAATAGCCTCTGCAATCAAGGCAACGAAAAGGGACGTGCGGATCGTTGCGTCAAGTGATTTCTCCCATTATATCCCGGAGGCAGTCGCCCGGGAGAATGACCTCTACGCGATCGAACCCCTGCAGTCGCTCGATACAAGGGAATTCTACCGGCGTATTGAAGAACGGAATATCTCTGCCTGCGGGTACGGCCCGATTGCTGCGATGGTGGCAGCGTGCCGGACGATGGGAGCAAACGAGGGACGACTCCTTGGGTACACGACAAGCGGAGATGTTACCGGTGACCGGTCTGAAGTCGTGGGGTACGCAGCCATTGCGGTGATATAGGTTGGCAACATGGAGTGCGCCGGGCAAAGTATTTTTGTTCGGCGAGCATGCGGTGGTGTACGGTAAACCCGGTATTGCGATGGCGATCAAGCCCCGCGTCTTTGTGACCGTACGGCAGAGCAAACGCCCCCACACCGCAAATTCCCCCTATATCCACAACTGCTTTATGGATATGGGAGTCAGTGGCAGCGTGTACATAAACTCACAGATCCCAAGTTCGTCCGGTCTTGGGTCGTCGGCAGCGGTTACGGTGGCTACGCTCTGCGCCATCAACGATGAATTCCAATTGGGAAAGACGAGGGAAGAGATCGCCGATATGGCATTTGAGATTGAAAAGAAGGTGCAGAAGGGCAGGGCGAGCCCCACCGATACCACCGTTTCATCGTATGGCGGGATTGTCCTGATCACCGGCTCCTCGCGACGGCGCCTGCCGCCGCAGAACCTCCAGATCGTGATCGGCGACACTCTCGTCTCCCACAATACCTCAAAGATGGTGGAGCAGGTCAGCGATCTCAAAAAAAAACACCCCGAAATTGTCGGCCACCTGCTCGATGCAATCGAAGGGGTGAGCCTGAACGCAATCCATCACCTCGACAACCCACGGGAACTGGGCTGGTATATGGATATGAACCATGCATTGCTCGATGCGCTGGGGGTGGGTCACCCGGCGTTGTCGAGGCTCGTGCTTGCCGCCCGGACCGCCGGTGCATTTGGCGCCAAGCTCACCGGTGCGGGTGGCGGGGGGTGCATGATCGCACTCGCCCCCAAAGGACTCAAGCACCGTGTCGCAAAGGCAATCGAGGCGTGCAATGCACGGGCGATCGTGACCGGTATCGACACCGAAGGTGCACGAAAGGAGAAGCATGTCTGACCGCGTGATACTCAAGCTCGGCGGGAGCGTAATCACCGACAAGAGCGGTGACTGCGCAATCAACCGGAAGCAGGTGTCCGCCATTGCGGGAGCAGTTGCGACAAACCCGGTACCGGGGCTGATAGTCATCCACGGCGCTGGTTCCTGCGGTCATCCCGAAGCAAAGCGGTTCCATCTCGATCGCGGTGCAGCAGCGGGGCACGCGGAGGGGATTGCAATCACTCACAATGCGGTTGCGCGGCTGAACGGGGAAGTTGTTGCGGCGCTGCAGGGGCAGGGCGTGGAGGCAGTAGGGGTCCACCCACTCCATGTCGCGTTTGCGGATTGTGGGAGGCTGGTCGCGTTTGAAACAAGGCATCTTGAAAAAATGTTAACCCTCGGGATGGTCCCGGTGATCCACGGAGATGTGGTGATGGACCAGTCCCGGGGTGCCTGCATTGTGTCAGGTGACCAGCTGGTGCGGTACCTTGCACCGCTGCTTAATATTGGCCATGTGGGACTCGCCACCGATGTACCGGGAGTGCTGAAGGGAGGGGTGGTGGTGCCGGAAATTACACCGGTATCGGGCAGATCCCTCCAGATCGGCAGCTCGACATTTACCGATGTCACCGGTGGAATGAGAGGGAAGATCAATGAACTGCTCGAGCTCGCGGATGCGGGTGTCGGGTCTGAAATTTTCCATGTCTCGCGCATCCCCGATTTCCTTATGGGGAGGGACTGCGGCGGGACAAAAGTACGAGGATAAAAGGGAAGGGAGACAATGGGAGACAAAAAACGGTTTACATCGTCACGGAAGCTCGACCACCTGCGGATCTGTGCAGAGGAGGACATCGAGCGTGGCGACGCCGGTTTTTCCGATATACGGTTCGTACACAATGCGCTGCCGGAGTGTGATATGGCAGCGATTGACC
>Ga0268281_1000619_pt1 | contig 25251 bp, 25 predicted proteins | sample saktaG_10_FD_190134 | JGI IMG/M metagenome (GOLD analysis project Ga0268281, IMG submission 190134) | Saline water microbial communities from Sakinaw Lake, British Columbia, Canada - sak_2011_5_24_50m | ecosystem: Environmental > Aquatic > Non-marine Saline and Alkaline > Saline ...
ATCCTGCTGTTGCTTCTCCATATAATGCAGATTTTGATGGAGATGAAATGAATATTCACTCTCCTCAAACAGAAGAAGCTCGTGCAGAAGCAAAAGTTCTCCTTGATGTAAAACAAAATTTATTTTCTCCAAAAAATAATACTAACTTTGTTGGTTGTGTTAAAGATGCTATTACTGGAAATTATTTAATTGGTAAAGAAGATTTTTCAAAAGAAGATGCAAATCAACTTTTATATCAATCTGGAATTTACCCAAAAAATACTAAAAAAACTATTCCTGGAATAGAACTTTTTTCAACAATTTTGCCAAAGGTTAATTTTTCAAATGATTCTATTTCAATTAAAGAGGGAAAAATTGAAAAAGGGATTATAGATAAAACAACTTTTGGAGATGAAGATGGAGATTTAATTAAAGAGCTGGATAAAACAATTGGGAGAGTTAAAACTTTTGATACAATTAAAAAAGCATTTAATTTAGGTAAAAATTATTTGACTGGAAGAGGGATAACAATTTCTATTGAAGATTTTGATTTAGATGATAAAACAATTTCAGAAGGTGAAGAAATTATTAAGAAAGCTGAAAAAAGAACACTTGAATTAATTGAATCTTATAACAATAAAACTCTTGAATTAATTCCTGGAAAAACATTAGAAGAATCTCGGGAAATAAGAATACTTCAAACTTTAAACAAGGTTAGGACAAAAATTGGAGAACTTGTAAAGGAAAGATTTCCAAAAGAAAATCCTGTGAGTCATATGATTAAATCTGGAGGAGGAGGAAATATGTTAAATATTACTCAGATGGCTTCTTGTGTTGGACAACAAGCATTAGGAAATAAAAGAATTGATTTTGGTTTTAATGGAAGGACATTGTCCTTTTTCAAAAAAAATGATTTGTCTGCAAGTGCAAGAGGATTCATACATTCTCCTTTTATTAAAGGATTAAGACCAGACGAATTCTTTTTTGGAGCAATTACAGGAAGAGATTCTCTTATGGATACTGCATTAAGAACTCCAAAATCTGGTTATTTATACAGAAGATTAGCAAATGCATTACAAGATTTAAGAGTTGAATATGACCACACAATTAGAGATAGTAATAACAATATAATTCAATTTGTTTATGGAGACGATAATGTAGATGTTTCAAAACTTCATCTTAAAGGAAAAATAGATCCTGGCGAGGCAATTGGAATTATTGCTGCTCAGTCATTCGGAGAATCTTCAACACAAATGGTTCTGCGAACTTTTCATATGGCGGGTGTTGCAGAAATGCAGGTTACACAAGGGTTACCAAGATTAATTGAAATATTTGATGCAAGAAAAACACCTTCCTCTCCAAAAATGGAAATTTATTTGGAAAAAGATTATAATGATGAAAAAAATGCAAAAATCTTTGCTGAAAAAATTAAAGAAATAACTTTAGCTGAAATTTCTTCTGAAATTAATTTGGATTTTAGTGACAAAAAAATTGAAATTGTAATTGACAAAGAAGGTTTAAAACAGACACATACTTCTATTAAAAAAACCGTTGAAAAGTTAAATGATCTTGGATTTAAAATTAAAGAAAAAGAAAATTCTTTGATTCTTAATGCTACAGATTATAATTTCAAGGAAATTTATAAGTTAAAGGAAAAATTAAAGAAAACAATTATTTCTGGGATTAAGGGAGTTAAACAAGTTTTAATTGTTAAAAAAGATAAAGATTTTGTTGTTGTTACACTTGGAACAAATTTAAAAGAAACTCTTGAATTAAAAGAAGTTCAAAAAGAAAAAGTTATTTCAAATGATTTTTATGAAGTTGCAAAAGTTTTTGGAATAGAAGTTGCACGACAACTTATAATTGAAGAAGTCAAAATTGTTTTGAATAGTCAAGGATTAGATATTGATATTAGACATCTTGAACTTGTTGCAGATGCTATGACAAACACTGGAGAAATTAAAGGAGTTACCAGAATGGGAATTATTGCTCAAAAATCTTCTATCTTAGCGAGAGCAACTTTTGAAACTCCGGTAAAACAATTTGTGAATTCAACTATAAAAGGAAGCAAAGATAAATTATCTAGTGTTATTGAAAATATAATATTGAATCAGCCTGTTCCAATTGGAACTGGGTTGCCGGGTCTTCTCGTAAAAGTAGTAGGACCATTAAAGAAAAAACAAGAAGATTTAGAAACAGCAAAAACAAAAGTTATTGAAAATGTTAATAAATAATTATAAAAAATTTCAGTTTCAAAATAGTTCCTATAAATTTATAAACAATGTTCTTTTTTTTGAATTACTAAGATGGTTACAACTATTGATATGCAAGATATGAGGTATTTAAATCTTTTTTCAAGTATTACTAAAATTTCTACAAGATTTTGTTTTAAATATAATGAAACTCTGATGTTTTGCGTCCCAAGAAGTTTAATCCCAAAAGCACTTGGACCAAATGCAAGTAATGCAAAAAAATTAAATCAGATTCTTAGAAAAAAAATAAAAATAATTCCATTGCCAAGAGGTATTGAAGATATCCAAAGTTTTATTCAAAATATTGTAAGTCCACAAACATTTAAGGAGCTTGAAATAAAAGGAGATGAAGTGATAATTACTGCAGGAAGAGAAAGTAAAGCTGCACTTATTGGAAGAAACAAAAGAAGATTTTTAGAAATGCAAAAGATAGTTCAGGATTTTTTTAAAAAAGAGTTTAAAATTGTTTGAGGAAAAGAGTTTAGGATTGTTTAGGAAAGATATTTTGAAGGACAACAATATATTTTAATGATGTTTTATCTTTAATTAAATGAAATCTAAAGAAGTAAGTCCTTATGATTTTATGATTTTCCCTATGGACTTATATATACCTAAAGAATCAGAATTAGTAGGGAAGTCACTAGAAGAGATATCTGAAGAATTTGAAATAGACGAAGTGAAGTGTTATCATTCAAATGAGAAGAGCTACAAACGTGAAAATTTAAAGGACATAACACCAAAAATGAAATTCGAAGAAGGATATATACTAATTATTGGGGCATTAGGAGAACTTGAAAGATTTAAAGAGATTTATCGTTTACAGGAGATTTAATATAAAAAATTATCAGCAATCTACAATTAATCTCTTCATAAAAATTTGACAATGTATTGCCAACTGACATATGTTATAAGAACCAAAAATTAGTTCGCAACAAGTTGCTCAGGTTAATATAACTTCAAAATCGCATTCTGCAAATTTTTCCGTTGCTAAGATTATTAATATATAAAATTCCAAGCAATCTTAATTATTTTCATAAAATTTTGCCTTGACAAAGCCAGGCAAAATTCATTAATTGTAAGCCGAGCAAAGCGAGGTGAACCAAATTTATATGTAAAATAACTTACGACATATATTGTTTGATTGCACAAGAAAAAATAGACCAACAAATTTAAAAACCAATTTTATCTTTCTTAAATATTCAAATGGGATTAAAAAGTGCTAGAAAAGAAAAGAAGGACCGAAGAAAATTTAGATGGAAAGACCGAGCTTTCAAAGTGAGAACTTTGAATCTTTTTCAGAAATCAGACCCTCTTGAAGGTGCGAGCCAAGGAAAAGGAATTGTTTTATCTAAATTTCAAAAAGAAGCTGCACAACCAAATTCAGCTATGAGAAAATGTTGCCGAGTTCAATTGAAAAAAAACGGAAAATCTGTTGGCGCTTTTATACCAGGTAACTTAGCTCAAAAATTCATTGATGAACACGACGAAGTTCTAATTGAAAGAATTGGTGGAAAACAGGGTAGAGCAAAAGGAGATATTCGTGGAATTCGTTATCAAGTTATTCAAGTAAATGATCAACCATTGTCAAGATTAGTTTCTGGCAAGATTGAAAAGGGAAGAAGATAAAATGGGAATTGAACCTCTCTTAGGTAGAAAAGATTGTGAAGGAAATTCAATTCTTCCAATAATTGCTCCTAATACTTTTCAAATGCCTCCAAGAGAAACTATGAGTAAATTAGAATATCATAAAGAGATAATTGATTTTTTGGATACTTATGCAACAAAAAGTGGAAATAATGGAATTTCTGTTTATCATGGAGATGCAGGAGACATAATTTTAATCAATTCGCAATTAAGTGTCCAAAGAAAAGACTCAATTATTTTTAAAAAACCAGAACTAAACAAAGAACTTAAACAAAAAATAAAAAAACTTGAAGAATTAAGTTAAAAATGGAAATACCAAAATTTAAAATTTTTGATTTGTATGATCTTAGCGAAATTGTTGTAGAAGACTCTGGATTAAAATCTGCTATAAATCTTGAACCAAAACTTATTTTAAAAAGTTATGGTCGGAATTTTCAAAAGTTTGGACAAACAAAAGTTAATATTGTTGAAAGATTAATGAACAGATTGGCAACTGCAGGTCATAGAGGAAAAAAACATAAAATAATTTTAGGAAGGTCAACAGGAAAATATTCTAAAAATATGAAAATAATTTTGGAATCTTTTAAATTAATTGAAAAAAGAACAGGTAAAAATCCTGTTTCGGTTTTTGTGAAAGCAATTGAAAATTCTGCACCACGAGATGAGATTACAGTTATTGAATATGGTGGTGCTCGTTATCCTCAAGCTGTTGATGTTTCGCCTTTACGAAGAGTTGGCCTTGCTTTAAGATGGATTGTTCAAGGTTCTTCTGATAAAGCATTCAATAAAAAGAAAACAATTGCACAAGGATTAGCTGAAGAAATAGTAATGGCTTCAGAAAAAAACCAAGAAAGTTTTGCATTAAGGAAAAAGAAGGAATCTGAATCTCAAGCAGATAGTGCTCGTTAAAGTTTAGAAGATAGTTAAATTTATATAGATTAGGAAGTTAATTTTCTTATGGAAAGAATAAATATTAATAAAAGTGCAATAATAGATTTATTAAAATTAAAAGAACAATTTAATTCTGTAGTTGAATCTATTGAGTTGATGGGTGATGAGGGGTTTATGGAATCTCACAAAAGAAGTAAAGAACAAATAGCAAACAGGGAATTTGCTAATTGGAATGAGTTATAAAATTCTCCCTACTAAAGAATTTGCAAAAGATTTTAAAAAATTAGATTTAATTATTAAAAAAAGAATTAAGAAAAAGGTTAAAGAAATTTCTGAAAATCCTCAAAGATATAAACATTTACATTATGATTTAAAAGATAGTCATGAAAATTCCTAAAGAGATTAGATAAATTAAGGTTTGAAAAAATTCACTAGGTGAACTGTGGAAAGAAGTTATTATTGAAAAAACCTATTTAATTTTTCTTAGTTCTTTTTTTGTAATAACAAATGCAAGTGCAGCAAACATAATTGCTGTTAAAACAACTATAATCCAGTTTGTTGTTATTTCATTTAATGAGATTAATGCTGTTTTTATTGCATAAATCCCAAAAATATAAAGAATAAAATAAAATACTATTTCTGAAATTAAGCCCTGTCTATTTATTTCACTATTTTTTATTACATCTCTTAAATAATGTGCAATTGAGAAACCAATTAAAATTAAAATTAAAGCTCCTGTTAATGCAGGAATTGTCATTAAAATATTTGCAAAGAAAGTTGTTAGGCCTGCAATCCCTAATTGATTTAATGCAATACTTAGAAATGCAATATATATTGACCACCTTATTACAACTAAAAATAAATCAATAAAACTTCCCCTAATTTTTTTGCCTAAGTCAAGTTTTTGAGATAATTTTTTTAATCCAAAAGTTATAATTTTTCCTAAAAAGATACCTAACACAATTATTCCTATTGAAATTACTGCTCTTACAAGGAATTGATTAAAATCCATATTTTGTATTGAACCGTATTCTACAATAGCCTCATAAATTCCCATTTTATAAATAGGATTTTATGGTTTTTAAGGTTTGTTTTTGAAATAAATTCCTGATTTTTTTTTGAAAATGTGGTCTTTAGCAATTTAATTTAATTCTTTTATCTTTTGAATATTTTTAAATAATTTTTTAGTTTTATCTTTGGATGCATCATTGACTATTATTATTTCAAAATTTGTAAAATCTTGTTATAAAACAGAATCAATTGCTTGTTTAACATATTTTTCGCAATTATATGCTGAGATTATAACAGAAACTTTTGGTTTATTAGAAATCCCCTTTGTCTTCACCTTTTTTTAATTTCCCTGTAATTTTTTTGTAAAGTCTTAATGTTTTCGAAGCAATATCTTCCCAATTAAATAACTTTGCTCTTTCAGCACCTCTTCTTGCATACCTTTCTCTTAATTTATAATCTTCTAAAAGTCTTAAAATTTGTTTAGAAAAAAGATTGCTGTTTAAAGGAATAATTATTCCTGCATTTTCAACCGTTTCGGGCATCCCTCCTTTATTTGAAACAATAACTGCTTTTCCACAAGCCATTGCCTCTAAAACAGCTAATCCAAAAGCCTCATATCTTGAAGGCTGGATATAAATTAAACATTCATTGTATAATTTTGCTAATTCTTCTCTACTGATGTATTCTCTATGCCAAATAAATCTGTCTGGATATTGTTCAAGTAAATTTTCAAATTGCTTTCTTATTCTTACCATAGATTTTGGAATATTTTCATCTACTGCAATAATTTCAAATTTTACTTCATTATTTTTTTCAAATACTTTTTTTATTATTTTTGGAATTAAATCTATTCCTTTTTCTAAACTAAATCTTCCTACATAAAATATTTTTTTGTCTTTTTGAGGAATATTTTCTGGTTTAAAAACAGAGATATCAACTCCATTTGGAATATGAAATATATTTTTTTCTTTAATTGGATAATTTTGTAAAGATTCTATTTTTAATTTTTCAGAAACTGTGATTAAAGCATTGGCATAACTTATTGTGCTTTCTACCCATTTAGAAATTTGAAAATATTTTTTTTCATCTTGAGACATGAATTTTAATCTATTTCTTTCTAATGCATGGAATGTGTGCACCCACTTGACATTGTTAAAATATTTTGAAATAAATGCTCCAGCTGTTAACCAACCATGGCTATGAATTATATCAAATTTTTCATGAGAATCTTCTTTAGTTATCTCATTTATTATTTTGTTATCAAAAATAAAATAAGACATTCTTTTTTGTATTATTTTATCATTAATTTGAGAATCAAATTTAGTATCTATTTTGTGAATAATTATTTTTCCATCTTGGATATACTCTTTTTTTAAGGAATTCTTTTCACCTCTAGTAAAAATATGCACTTCACAACCTAATTTAGCTAATTCTCTTGATAAGTAATAAGCATGTATGGCTACACCATTGCCTACATTGTTTTTTTCAGGATAATAGTATGTTATCAGCCCGACTTTAAACGGTTTTTTAAGCAGGTTTTTCAGGGTATAAATTATGTCTTTAAACATAAATTTTATCACTTCTTTTTGATATAAAAAGCTTATTATTTCTGATTTTGGTGTGCTATCCAAAGGCATATATTATGATGAACCGAAAATTAGTTCACATGTAAAATCATACGAACTTAATGAAAAAAGAGAGAATAAGAAATGACTTTTTCTTTAGCGATTTTTTAGAAAATATTCTGGGACCAATTTAGTTTTGTGGAGTATCTTGAAAAGAATTGACAAAGAATGAAAAAACTGAAAATTAGAAAATTAGATTCCATTGCTTTAACAAAAATTGTTTATAAAATCCAACCAAACTTTTAAAAACTAATCCTTCAATTAATAAATATTAACATGGCACCTGAAAAAGATTTTGTAAAATTAATGAAACAGCAAGATAAAATTAGAAACATAGCAATTGCTGCACATATTGATCATGGAAAAACAACATTTTCAGATAATTTATTATATGGTGCTGGGATGTTATCTGCTGAAGATGCTGGAAAAGCATGCAAATTAGATTTTCATGAAGATGAATCAAGCAGGGGAATTACAATTGATTCTGCATCTGTTTCAATGATTCATATTGTAAATGGTGAAGAATACTTGATTAATTTAATTGATACTCCGGGACATGTTGATTTTGGAGGAGATGTTACACGAGCAATGAGAGCTGTTGATGGTTGTATTGTAATGTGTTGTGCTGTTGAAGGAATTATGCCTCAAACAGAAACTGTTTTGCGTCAGGCATTGAAAGAACTTGTTAAACCTGTTCTTTTCATAAATAAAGTTGATAGATTAATCAAAGAAGTTAAATTAACACCTGAAGAAATGCAAAACAAATTTGTTAAAATTATTGAACATATAAACGAGTTAATTGAATCTATTGCTCCTGAAGGTTATAAAGAAAAATGGAAAGTTAGTGTTGGAGAAGGGACAGTTGCTTTTGGTTCTGCTTTTCATAATTGGGCTTTGAGTTTTCCATATATGAAAAAGAAAGGAATTACTTTCAAAGATGTTATTGATGCTTACACAAATGATAATTATAAAGAACTTGCAAAAAAAGCACCTTTACATGAAGTTGTTTTAGAAATGTCTGTTAAACATCATCCAAATCCGATTGAAGCTCAAAAATATAGAATACCAAAAATCTGGCATGGAGATAAAGATTCTGAAATTGGAAAAGATTTGATAAATTGCAATCCCAAAGGAAAACCTGCTTTTGTTCCAATTAAAATCGTCGTCGACAAACATGCTGGAGAAGTTGCATGTGGGAGATTATTTTCAGGGACAATTAAACAAGGAGATGAAGTTTATATGAATCTTGCAAAAAGAAAAGTTAGAATTCAGCAAGTTTCTGTTTATAAGGGTGCACAAAGAGTTATTGTTAATGAAGCTATTGCAGGAAATATTGTTGGTGTTGTTGGACTAAAAGATGTTTTTACAGGGGAAACAGTAAGCTCAGAAGAAATAGAACCTTTTGAAGCTATTAAACATTTGTTTGATCCTGTTGTTACAAAATCTATTGAAGTAAAAAAAGCTGCAGACCTTCCAAAACTTATAGATGTTTTAAAACAAATTGGAAAAGAAGACCCTTCTATTAAAATTGAAATTAATGAACAAACAGGTGAAAGCTTAATGTCTGGAATGGGAGAATTGCATTTAGAAATTATTGAAAATAGGATTAAAACTGAAAAAGGTTTAGATGTTAAAACTTCTGCTCCAATTATTGTTTATCGTGAAACAGTTAACAAAGAAGGAAAAGTGTTTGAAGGTAGAAGCCCAAACAAACATAATAGCTTTTATATTAAGGTTTCTCCTCTTGAAGAAGATATTTATGATTTAATAAAGTCAGGTGAACTTCCTGAAATAAGAGTTAAAAAGAAAAGTGAAATAGTCACACAAGTTCTTTCAAATAAAGGATGGAGAAGTGACGAAATTAGAAATGTTAGAGATATTTACAAAGGAAATATTCTTTTTGATGAAACACGAGGAGAAGTTCATATTGGAGAAGTTATTGAAATGGTTATAGAAGCTTTTGAAATGGTTATGAATCAAGGACCTTTGGCTCGTGAACCTTGTGGAAAATTAAAAGTTTCTCTTGTGGACATTAAACTTCACGAAGATGCAATTCATCGTGGACCTGCACAAGTTTATCCTGCTGTTAGAGAAGGAATAAAAGATTCTATGAAAACTGCAAATCCTGCTATTTTAGAACCTTTACAAATTCATCTTATTGAAATGCCTGACAAATTTTTTAGTGCTGTTACAAAACTTGTTGGAGGAAAAAGAGGACAAATGCTTGAAGTTAAACAAGATGGAACAAATGCTGAAATGAAAGCAAAACTCCCTGTTGCTGAAATGATTGGATGGTCAAATGATTTGCGTTCTGCAACAGAAGGTCGTGGGGTTTCAAGTTTAGTTGACCAACTTTTTGAAAAAGTTCCAGCAGGAATGCAAGCAGACATTATTAAAAAGATTAGAGAGAGAAAGGGATTGAGTGAGAATCAGTAATAATAAAAGATTTTGGAAAATTAATATTATATTAAAGAACACAAATCAATTTAAATCTCTTTTTCATAAAAATATTATGAAAGCAAATTATATTTTTTTAATTGAAAGAAGAAAAATTTTTGGATACAACAAACTAAAAAAACAAGATGAATTTGTTTGCTATGACTCCAACCTTAAAAAAGTAAGACATTCTTCCAATGAAGAAATTTCAGAAACCATTAATCAAATATTAAAATTAGAAACGAAAAAAACAATAGCAGTTTACAAAGTTACAAATCTTCCTTATTTAACTAAAAAAACCCATAGAAAGTTAAGAAAAATTTTAGAAAAAACCTCCAATGTTCCTTCTGCTGTTTTTAATAAAGCTGGAATTTCTGTTTATGGTAAAGACAACGATTTGGAAAAAATTGCAAAACTAGTTGATGAATATCCCCAACCTAGAATGCTTTAAATAAAAACCCCTCAATTCCCAACAAAGCAAAATTTAAACATTCTAAAAAAAATATCAAAACTTATAAAGTTAAAAGTTTTGTTTGAATTATGAATAAAAGAAATTTGAATTTGATTTTTGCTTTGGTTTTTCTTGGTATTTTTATTTGTCTTTTTTTAATTGTTGCTTTTGGAAACCATAAATTAGATTTGGCAATTAGTCAGGGAATTGTTAATATTCAAAATCCTGTTTTAAATTTATTTTTTGTGATTTTCGTAAAATATTCGGGAATCACGATGATAATTCTTGTATTAATTTTTGCAGGAATATTTTTTCTTAATAAAAAAGAAAAGAATTCTTTTGCTATCCTTTTTTCATTAGCTTTAGGATTTTTTCTTGAAAAAATTATAAAGTTTTTATTTGAAAGATCACGACCAGGACTTCAATTAATACAAGACTTTGAAAATAGTTTTCCAAGTGGGCATTCAGTATTTGCAATTATTTTGTTTTCTTTGATTATTTATTTTTACAAGGACAAAACAAAAAATGTTTTTAGAAAATATTTATTTGTTTTAGTTAATGTTTTGTTAATCTTATTAATTGGATTTAGCAGAATTTATACAAATCTTCATTGGTTTACAGATGTGGTTGCAGGATTTGCATTAGGATTATTTGTTTTCAATGTTGTGTTATTTTATTTTTATAAAAACAAAAGAAAAATATGATTATTATCTTCCGAAATATTTATAAACTAAATTTTTCATTAAATTATATTCAAAATTCTTATGAATTTTAGATTAAGATGGCTAAAAGAAAATCGAAAGATTTTCATTGACCCATTTAACAAAAACGAAAATGGCAAAAGAAAAACCAAACATGAATATAGTGTTCGTTGGGCACGTTGATGCAGGAAAATCAACAATAGTTGGACAAGTTATGTTCCAAAGCGGAGCTGTTTCTGAACAAGAAATGAAAAAGCTTAGAGAAGAAGCTGTAAAGCATGGTAAAATTGGTTTTGAATTTGCTTACATTATGGATAAAATTAAAGAAGAAAGAGAAAGAGGAGTTACAATTGATCTTGCTTACAGAAAAATTATGACACCAAAAAGACAAATCACAATTATTGATGCTCCTGGCCACAGAGATTTTGTTAAAAATATGATTACTGGTGCTTCACAAGCAGATGCTGCTTTCTTAGTTATTGCAGCTCCAGCAGGTGTGCAACCACAAACAACAGAACATTTATGGTTATTAAGAACAATGGGTGTTAAAAATATTGCAGTTGCAGTTAATAAAATGGATACTGTTGAATTTAAAGAAGAAAAATTCAACCAAGTTAAAGAAGATGTTTCTAAATTATTAAAACAAGTTGGAATTAACCCAGACACTACACCATTTATTGCATGCTCTGGATTAAAAGGAGATAATGTTATTAAAAAATCTGAAAATATGGGCTGGTACAAAGGATCAACTATAATGGAACAATTTGATGTTTTCCCTGAACCTGAAATACCAACAAATCTTCCAATGAGAATGCCTTGTCAAGATGTTTATGAAATTACAGGTATTGGAACTGTTCCTGTTGGAAAAGTTGAAACAGGAATTATGAAAGTTGGACAAAAAGTTAAAGTTCTGCCTGGAAGAACAGGAAAAGGAATTGATGGTGAAATTAGAACAATTGAAATGCACCATGAACAATTGAAAGAAGCTATTGCAGGAGATAATGTTGGAATAAATATTCGAGGAGTTGGAAAAAAAGACATTGCAAGAGGGGATATTATTTGTGATGCTGCCCATCCAATTTCAATTGTAGAAGAGTTTATAGCACAAATAGCTGTAATTAATCATCCAACAGTTTTAGCAAAAGGATATACACCTGTATTCCACATTCACACTGCTCAAGTTCCATGCCAATTTATAGAATTAATTGCACAAATTGATCCAAAGAGTGGAGAAGTTATTAAAGACCATCCTGATTTTTTAAAAAATGGAGATGTTGCAAAAGTTAGAATAAAGCCACAAGGAAATTTAGCTCTTGAAACTCAAAAAGAAAATCCATATACATCAAGATTTGCTGTTAGAGATGCTGGTAGAACAGTTGCAGCTGGAATGTGTATTGAAATTACAAAAAGAAAGTCGTAAACGATTAATAAAAAGAATTCTAAAAAATTTAGAGAGGGAAATAATGTTGAAACAAAATTAAGGGGGAATCTGAAGGAGGAGTTAATATGGACTCGCTATTTAATTAGTAAAAGAAAACAATTATTAAGAATTTTATAATCCAAAACTTTAAAAACTAGTTCTCCCAAAAATATGTGTTAGGAAAATATCACGACAGATTATTATTAATCATCATCAAATTCACATTCATGTTAGATTAGTTAGAAGAAATTAGATATTTTTCTAGAAACAATTATTGTTTCAAAATAATTAAATGGAGAAATTCAAATATGGCAAAAATAAGTCCAGTATCAATAAAATACATGATACATGCAAGTTTTATAGCTGAAGGCGGTCTTGAAAAACCAGATGTAATAGGAGCTTTATTTGGTCAAACAGAAGGTTTGCTTGGTGCTGATTTGGAAATGAGAGAACTTCAAAAAGAAGGAAAAATAGGGAGAATTGAAGTTGAGGTTGAAAGGAAAGATAAAAGAACAATTGGAAAAATTCAAATCCCAACAGCTTTAGACCAATCAGAAACAACTTTGATTGCAGCTGCAATTGAAACTATTGAAAGAGTTGGACCATGCGATGCTCAAATAGAAGTTGAAAGAATAGAAGATGTTCGTGGAAGCAAAAGAGATTACATAATTGAAAGAGCAAAAAAACTTATGAAAGAAATTGAAGGCTCAACAGACTCAAAACAAATTTCAAATGAAATTAAGGATGCTAATAAAATGTCTAATATCTCAGAATATGGAGAAGAAAAACTTCCTTGTGGAGATCTTTCTGGAAAAGAAATAATTGTTGTTGAAGGAAGGGCAGATGTTTTGAACCTACTTAAAAACGGAGTGAACAATGTTATTGCTATGAACGGAACTAAACTTCCAAATGCAATAAAAAAACTTGGCCAAGAAAAAGAAATAACTCTTTTTGTTGATGGGGATAGAGGGGGTAAATTAATTGCTGAAAATGTTGTGAATAATGCAAATGTAGCATATATTGCAATAGCTCCTGATGGAAAAGAAGTTGAAGAATTAATGGGCAAAGAACTTTTAATGAATCTTCGAAAAAAAGTTTCAGTTGAAAAGTTTTTTGGAAAAGAAATGACTTCAAATAAGCCTGAAGAAAAACCTATACAAAAATTGGATAAAGATGAAAAAGAATTCTTAAAAAAAATCATGAAAGATGTTGAAGGCTCTGGAAAAGCAGTAATCTTAAACAATTCCCTTGAAGAAATTAGGAAATTTTCTGTGAAAAGTTTGGGTAATGGGTTGAAAAAATTGAATAAAAAAATAAAGGCAATTGTAATGGATGGAACTGTTACAAATCCAATCATTCAAGTTGCAGAAGAATTTGAGTGTCAAGTAATTATGGCAAGTAATTTTGCAACAACTGATTCTAAAATAGAACTTTTAAGTTTATAAAATTTATTTTTTACGTGAAGTGACAAGGATTCACTCCTTGTTACTCACATTTAGTTCTACAGAAAAGTATTATTGCCTGTTACCACAATAAAGTTTATAAAGGATTTTAATGTTGAATTTTTACAGGAAACAAAGTTTTCTGATAAATAAAATATATATAAAATGCAAATGAAAACAAAGAACCTTATGGTTTCTTTTATCGCAATTGCAATGGCTTTGTTTTTAGTAACAACTGTTAGTGCTGCTGAATTAGCAGACTTAAGTGGTCTTACTGTAACAATTGACAACATTGATGTTGCTTACTCTCCTGCTGTTATAGCTGGAGAAAATGTTGAAATAGAAGTTCAATTTACAGCAAATGTTGATGCGTCAAATGTTAGAATCAAAGTTGAGATTGAAGGGGACAAAATAGATGTTGATGCGATTTCAAATCAATTTGATGTTGAAGATGGTCACTCTTACAAAAAATCTTTAACTTTGAAAGTTCCTTATGAACTTAAAGATGACCTTAGTACAGATGTCGAACTTAATGTTAAAGTTTGGAATGCAAACTACAAAACAGAAGACGACTATGTATTAAAAGCTCAAAGACCATCATACAATGTTGATTTTAAATCAATCAGTCTTCCAAAAACAGTTACAGCTGGGGAAACTTTCCCTGTTGATCTTGTTTTAAAGAACATTGGTTATAATGATTTAGATGACCTTTATGTTGTTGCTAAAATTACTGGAGCTGAACTTGAAAAAACAGTTTACTTTGGAGATTTAGTTTCAGACGAATGGAATTATGATAGTGACTCTGACGAAACAGACACTGTTAATGGAAGAGTTTATATTGAAATTCCATACAACCTTGTTGCTGGTGTTTATACACTTGAAGTTGAAGTATCAACAGATGATTTAGTTTTAAGTGAAACAAAACAATTAGTAATTGAAAACGAATTCCCAGAAACAGTTATCAAAACAGCTGATGGTTTATTTGTTGTTAACCCAACAAATCAAATGAAAATATATAGAATTGTTTTCCCATCAAATGAAATGTTTTTGACTGTTCAAGCTGGTTCAAGTGAAACAGTTGAAGTGAAAGCAGATTCAGAAGTTTACACTGTTAATGTTTTAACAATGAATGGTGAACTTGTGGGTTCATATGACTTCAGCAAACAAGTTTTAGACGACCAAACAAACAACGCGATTGTGGTTTTAACAATTATACTTGCAATAATCTTCTTAGTATTATTGATTGTATTAATTGTTTTAATCGGAAAGAAACCTCAAAAAACTGAAGAGTTTGGAGAAAGTTACTACTAAATTTATTTTTAATTTTATTTTTTTATTTTAGTAACTTTCTTTTTTTTATATTTTAGAAATAAACCTTCAAACTAATTATATTCTAAACTAAACAAATGCTTAAATATGGAGAAAAGTTGAGAAGAATATGGCAGAAAAAAGTACATTGCAGTTGCAACATTTCACGCTTGTATTGTATATGTTTATCACGAGTTAGGGGCTCCTGATGATGGAAGAAATATTTTAAGAGCCCAGAATTTATGTATCCGGGCAAGAAAAATTTACAAAAGGTTAACTGAAGGAGATGCAAAAGTACCAATATTACTTGATGATTTAAATGGGCTTGAAAGCAAATTAGATATAGTTAACTAAATAAAAGCCACAAATCTAAACCCTGATATTTTTTTCTTAATTACAGGTTTTCCTTTTATTTTTTGAATAGTTAGAATTGAACAATCATGAGGCAAACCAACAGGTGCAACAATTAATCCATTTTCTTTCAACTGACTAAAAAGTTTTTCTGGAATTTTTTCACATGTTGCACTGATTAAAATCCTGTCAAAAGGTGCTTCGTCTGGCAAACCTTGTGCACCATTTTTATTGTAAATTTCCACATTATAATTTTTTAAGTTTTGTTTTGATTTATCTGCAAGTTCTTTTACGATTTCAATTCCATAAACCTTTGAGCTTGTTATTGTGTTAATTAAAGCCAGAACATATCCACATCCAGAACCAACCTCAAGGACTTTTTGTTTGGGTTTTAATTCAAGTAAGAAAGCATAATTGCTATTGTGTAAGGTTGGGAAATTGTTTGTGCATACCCAATTGGAAGTGCTGTATCATAATAAGCCCTATACTTCATATTTTCTAAAACAAAATCCTTTCGCTTAATTTTTTCAAATGCCTGAAGAATTTGTTTTGAAAATCCTTGTTGCTTTAAAGATTCAATAAGTTGTGTTTTGTTCATCTTATATTGTAAATTTATTTTTTGTTATTAATCTACAGAACAGTAGGGTAATTTTTCCTTAAATCGTTTTTGTTCTTGTTTAAAATGTTTTTTACAGAGATAACTCCATCCTTTATTTTTAGGGTAAACTTCCTTATATGCTTTATTCATGCACTTTCCTTTATAATCACATAAAGGAACTTTTTTGCTTTTTAATTTTTTATAACAAACTGTACTTTTCATACTAATTACAATTATAAAAGATATAAAAAATTATATAACAACTTTAAAATTAAACAAAATCTTACCTCAAACTCTCAAACTAATAACCTTACTTATTCCATCATGCATGGAAACTCCGTAAAGATTTGTTGCCTTTGTGATAATCTCATCATTATGGCTAATTACAATGTATTGACCTTTTTGCATGTATTTCTTCAAAAGCCCTGCAAGACGCTCTGAATTATGCTTATCAAGTGCTGCGTCAATTTCATCTAAAATATAAAAGCAATATGGATTAAGTTCTTGAATTGCAAAAATTAAAGAAAGGGCAACAAGAGTTTGTTCCCCCCCTGACAAAGAAGTTACATCAAAATATTTTCCATGACCTGTTTTAACTAAAATGTTTACACCACCTTCAAAAGGATCTTTTTTATTTTCAAGCTCAAGCGAGACCTGACCTTTTGTACTTAATTGAGTAAAGTTTCTTGAAAAAATTTCATTTAAAGAATTAAGTGCATTTAAGAAAGCCTTTTTCTTTTTAATGTCAATTACAGAAACTATTTTCAAAATTCCTTGTTTTTCTTTTGTGATAATTTCTACTTTCTGTTGCACAGAGTCATATTCTTTTTTAACTTCATCATAAACTTCAAGAGAACGTAAATTAACAGAACCTATTTTTGAAAGAGTTTCTTGCGTATTTACTAATCTCTGAACAAGAATTTCTTTGCTTGCTTGAATTATTTCTATTCCTGAAAACTCAAATAATTCTGTTTCTAAACTTTCAACTGTTGCACCAACTCTTGCCTTTTCAATTTTAAAATTATTAGCTTCTTGTTCAAAATTATAAATTTTATTTTGTTTTGAAGAAATTTGCAATTGACTTTCATGAACTTTTTTCTGCAAAGATTCTCGTTCTAAAATAAACTTTTGGAATTTTTTGCTTAATTCTTCATCCTGTTTTCTTTTTGTTTCAAGAAGAGCTTTTTTAAAATCTAAATTTTTCTTTATCTCATTTAAATCTTCAATTAAATCTTTTTCAGTCCGAACGTATTGCTTTAAAGAAATTTTTGATCGCTCAAATTCTCTTTTTTTAAATGAAATTTCAGAATCAACATTTTCTTCTGTTCTTAAAGAGACTTCTTCAACCTCCATTCTTATTGTCTCATATTTTTGTTCAATATTCGAAAACTCATTAAATTTATTTTCTAAATTCTTGGAAATCTTTTCAAATTCGGAAATCTCTACTTGAACTTGCTGGATATTTTTTTGAAGTTCTTTTATTTGTTCTTTCTTTTCTTCAATATTTGAAAGTTTTATAGTATCTAAATTACGTTTTGAAATTTCAGTTTCAAGTTGTTCTATATCTTGAACAAGAATTTCTCGCTTAACATAAATTTCTGCAAGTTCTTTATCTGAACTTTCAATTTCTTTTTGGAGAGAATTTATTCTTGGCAAGGAAACACTATTTATTTCATGTATATGGGATTCAGTAATTCTACTTTTACAAACAGGACAAATATCCATTTTAGAAATTTTATTTGTTAATTTTTTTTGCTCTTCAACCTCATACTCATCTGCAGAAGATTTTTTTTCAAGTTGAATTTCCCTTTTTCGAATGTTCTCTAAAAAATCTTTTTTTTCTTTTAAAGAAAATTTTATTTGATTTAATTTTTGTTCTGTAGAATCTTTATAAAAAATATCTTGGGAAATTGACTTAATTTGTTTTATTAAAAATTCCACTTCATTTGTATAATTTTTAAAAATATTTTTTTTGTCTTCTATTCTTTGACGAATTGATTTAGATTCTGATTTTATTGTATAAAACTTTTTTCTTTGTTCTTCTAACTTTTCCAATTCTATTTTTTTCCGGTCAATTTCTCTTTGCTTGACTTCATTTTTAGTAGAAGTTTTCTTTGATTTTTGAAGGTCGTTTAAAGAATTTTCACTTTCAGAAAGAGTTTTTTTTAGCTCTAATTTTAACTTTTGAATTTCAGAAATCTTATTTTCAGAATTTTCAAATTTTACACTTAACCCAGCAATATCTGCTCTAAGATTTGCAATTTCCGAATTAAGTTTTTCTTGTTCAAATCCTGTTGATTCTTGAATTGTAGAATTAATAGAATCTATTTTTGATTCAAAATTTTTAATTGATAATTGAATTGAGGAAATTATTTTTTTTAATTTTTCAATCTCTTTGTTCTTTTTTTCAATTTCTAAATTTATTTTTTCTGTTAGTTTTTTATTTTTGTTTAAACCTGATTGAAGAATACTTGCTTTTAATTTTTTAACATCTTTTTCAAGTTTTTTAAAACGTAAAGCTTGCTGTCTTTCTTTTTCTAAATTATTCAAATAAATTGTTCGTTCACGTAAAATTGCCCCAACTTCTTTTAATCTTTCTTCTGTTTTTTCAAGTTCTTTTAAAGATTTTTCTTTTCTGATTTCATAAATTGAAATTCCTGAAACTTCTTCAATTATTTTTCTACGCTCGTCTGTGTGCATTCTTACAAGATTCTGAATTTGACCTTGAAGAATTATATTAAATCCGTTTGGGTCTATTCCTGCTTGAGCTAATAAAGATAAAACTTCTTGTCGTGTTTTTGTTTGGTTATTTATTTTATATAAACTTTGCCCATTTCTTCGAACAGTTCTTTTAATTGAAATTTCTTTTTCATCAATTGAAAATGAATTGTCAGAATTGTCAAAAACGAGTTCAACTGTTGCTTCTTTTGCAGGAGCTATTGACTTTGAACCAAGGAAAATTAAATTTTTTGCCTTTGCAGCACGCATTGATTTTATACTTAATCTACCGAGGACAAAACACAAAGCATCTGAAACATTTGATTTTCCAGAACCATTTGGACCTAAAATAACATTTATTCCTGAGGTGAACGGCAACTCTGTTTTTCTTACAAAACTTTTGAAACCATACATCATTAATTTTTTAATGTAAGCCATGCGAGGACACCTACGGTTTCCTTCGCTTAACCTTCCCTTTCATCGCGGTTGAGCAACTTCTTAAATTGCCTCCGCTGGAAGTTGCGAAGAAAAAATTTAACTCTTTTTTCATGCGAGAAAATAGTTGTAGATGTTTTTAAAGATTAGTGTGAAAAAGCTTTTTGTGCTCAGAAGTGACATATGTCATTAGGCAAAACCGAAAATTAGTTCACAACAAGTTGCTCAAATTAATATAACTTCAAAATTGCCTTTGGCAAATTTTTCCGTCACTAAAATTATTAATACATAAAATTCCAAGTTATCTTAATTATTTTCTTTAAAATTTTGGCTTGACGAAGTTTGGCAAAATTCATTAATCGTGAACAAAGTGAACCAAATTTAAATGTAAAATAGGGTGCAACATATGTCAGTAAGAAGCACAGTGTAAAAAGTTTTTAAAGATTGAGTGGTTTTAGAATCTATGATAAAATATGAAGCAACAAAAAAATTAGGAGAGCTTCTTAAAAAAATGAACCCAAATCAATTGGAGAGATTTTTGCAAAGTGAGATAGGAAAATTATGCTTAGCTTCTGTAATAGAATATGACATAACTCAAAGTCTAAATGATTTTAGAATTAAAACAAATAAGTTTGAAGAAAGATTTTATGGGAACTTTGGAATTTGAAAAAAGAGAATTTTATTTATTCAAGATAGGGGGATAATTAAATTTCTGCCTATACCAATCATTAAATTTTCCATAAGAATTTCCACTCAAACAAGTAAAACCAATTGCAAAAGGTGCGGCAACTATGGCTTCCTTTAACGAAACTCCTGCAAAATGTAAAACAACACCATAACTTGAAAGACCAACAATAAACCCAGAAGCAAAATCAACAAGTCTCTTTCTTTTTTTACTACTATTTTCATCTGTTTTAGTAATTTTTGCTAAATATTTTCTACATACTGTATGTAATTTTCCAACACCAATACTATTTATTAAAAAAGCCATACCCCTAGATTTCAAAACCTCTGGGTTTTCCATCCCTGCAACAAATTTTTCCCAAATCCCAATAGCAGGAACATAAAAAAGAATACGTGATGAAGTATCTACTAAATATTCTTCTGCTTTATTTTTTATATTATAAAACTTTTCTTCAATTCCCATAAAAATAAACTAACCCCAAAATTTATAAACTTTTCCTATTTGTTACTTTTATAAAATTAGAACAACTTCTTCTGTCCTACTTTAACATGTGCATTTTTCCAAGTTGCCCAAGTTTTTCTAAAGATTCCAGAATCCTTATATTTTTGACCTTGCTTTTCAAGAAATCTTTGGGTCAAGGGATCTGAAGTATAACCAGAACCAAGTTCGTCTCCGTATTTTTCACGGAGTTTTTGCATTTCTTTTTCACGAACGCACTTTGCAAGAACAGATGCAGCTGAAACAGAAACATGATTTTGGTCTGCTTTATGTTCACACGAAATTTCTAAGTTTGATAAATCTTTTATTTGTGTTTTTAAAAAATCTGCCCATTTTACTAAACTTACTGACGGGCAATCAAGAATAACTTTTATTTTACACCCACCAGGGTAATCCCTATGGGATAAATCTTTATTTATTTTATTTATTATTTTTGCACACGCAATTGCTTCTTGTTCGTTCAACTTAATTCCTGCTTCAGATTCTTTATCTATTTGAGTTGGAGAAATAATCACAACTTCAAAAGCTTCAGCAACTTCTTTTATTTTCTTTTCTAAAAATTCTCGTCGCTTTTGTGTTAATTGCTTGCTGTCTTTAATTCCTAAATTTTTTAATTCTAATTTTTTTGAGGAATCAATTAAACATCCTGCAAGAATCATTGGCCCAATTACAGGACCCCTTCCTGCATCATCAATTCCTAAAATTAGCTCACCCATATTAAAAGAAAAATTAAGTTGTTTTTAAAATGTTTGATTAAAAAACGCCCCGACCAGGACTCTCACGCGAGAACACGAAGTTTTCTCGCGCACTTTCCTATTTGAATGTTCTTAAAAACTGTTTTGTTCTAATCCTGAAAATAAATGCTATCTACGATAGCATGACGCCCCGACCAGGACTCGAACCTGGATGTCCTTTCGGACCCAGATATTTGCGAATAAACTAAATTTGTTCGTAGCAATCTGGTGCAATACCCTTATGCGATCGAGGCATATTCACCTCGGAGCGTACGAGAAGCTTTAGCGACCCATATGCGATCGAGGCATCCTCAAGCGATAGTATTTGTTTGTTTACAAACAAGAGGAATTTATTCCGAACTATGCGATCGAGGCATGGTTATCTAAGAAATATTGAATTTAAAAGAATTGCTATTTAATGTGTACAGAAGTCAACTAAAAATTAGTTCGCAACAAGTTGCTCAAATTAATAGAACTTTAAAATCGCACTCTGCAGATTTTTTCGTGGGGAAATAATTTAATCCTAAAAAGATTAGATAAATTGTTAATTACTTTTTTAGCGAAGAGCCTTGACAAAGTCTGGCTCGTAGTATTAATATTTACATAGTGAGAATTTTACATAATAAAAGGGTGTTCTAATCGCTTTTGCTATTTCGAAACCTTTAAAATATAACATCTGTTAAAATTATTAGCGGAGTGGAGCAGCCTGGAGTGCTCGTCGGGCCCATAAGCAAATCTATAGGATTTTCATTCCTACACGATTACGCATAGGAAACCCGGAGGTCGCGTGGTTCAAATCCCGCCTCCGCTATAAAAGATGGTGAATACAGCATTAATAGCAGGAATTGGAATTTTATTCTTAATTGCGAATTATTTTTTATACGGAAGATATATTGAAAAAAAAGTCAAACCTACAAACAAAAAAACTCCTGCTGTTTTAAATAAAGATAAAACAGATTTTTATCCTGCAAACAAGTTCTTTCTCTTCGGACATCATTTTGCATCTATTGCAGGTGCAGGCCCAATTATAGGACCGATTTTAGCTATTTCATATTTTGGATGGTTTTTTGTTGCTTTGTGGATTTTGCTTGGAACAGTTTTTATCGGAGCTGTTCATGATTATTTATCTTTAATGTTGTCTGTTCGAAGTAAAGGAAAAGGAATTGCAGAAGTTTCTTCAAAAGCACTGAATAAAAAATCTGGAAAAGTTTTTGCATTTATGATATATTTGACATTGATGTTAATTATAACTGTTTTTTCTGTTTCTGCTGCAGATAGTATTATTGCTCAACCTTCGTTAGTTATTCCTATTATTGCAATTTCAATTATTGCTGTGATTCTTGGTTTAGCTGTTTACAAATTCAAAAAAAATACTTTAGTTTCAAGTTTAATTGCTTTGATTTTTGTTTTCTTTTTTATGTGGGTTGGTTATAAAGTTCCAGTTGTTTTACCTTTTTCATTGCAAATTTCTAAATTGATTTGGATTACTCTTTTAATTGGTTATGGTGCATTAGCTTCACTGATTCCGGTTTGGGTTTTCCTACAACCAAGAGATTATCTAAGTTCTATTCAATTAATTTTATTTTTACTTTTAGGTTTTGTTTCTATTTTAATTGTTAAGCCAATTATGAATAGTCCTGCAATTATTTCTGGGAATTTCCCAATGTGGCCGATTTTATTTATCACTGTTGCGTGCGGTGCAATTTCAGGTTTTCATAGTTTAGTTGCGTCTGGAACAACTTCAAAACAACTTGCAAAAGAAAAGCATGGGAAATTTATTGGTTATGGTGGAATGATTGCAGAAGGACTTTTAGCTCTTTTAGTTTTATTGTTTGTTGGAAGTTTATCTTGGAATTCTGGAGAAATTAATTTTTTTAATTCTTTAAGTGAAAGTTGGATTATTGCTTTTGGAAATGGAATTGGGAATGTTGTTTCTCAACTGAATATTTCATTTTTAAGTTTTAGTATAGCGTCGCTGATTGGAATTTTTATGGTTAATCAATTTATTTTAACTTCATTGGACACTTCAACTCGATTGTCGCGTTTGGTTCTTGCTGAAAGTTTTGATTCTAAAATTCTTAAGAAAAAATATATTGGTGTTTTGATTACAATTATTCCAGCTTATATTTTAGCTGTAACAAATACATATTCAAATATTTGGCGAATGTTTGGAACTGCAAACCAGTTGATTGCTGCTATTGCATTGATTACAATTTCTGCTTATTTAATTGAACACAAACAGAAAATAAAGTTCTTAATTATTCCAACTTTGTTTATGGTTGTTACAACTTTAGCAGCTTTGTTTTGGGGTTTGTTTAATTCTTCAAGTGGATATTTGTTCACAGGAAATTGGTTGCTTTCAATAATTTCAATTGTCTTGATAATTCTTGCATTAATTATTTCTTGGGAAGGTTTTAGAATTGTTTGGAAAAAGTGGCGGAAATAGTAAGATTTAAATAGTTATACAAATATGTATAACCATGCCACAAGCAATTTTACAAAGAAATATTTTGCACTATCCTCAATTAAATACTATTCTAAGAGTAGAGGATTTTATTAGAAAAAACTCTGGAGAGTTTAAGAAAAAATCTCTTTGGGAAAATTTACCAAAAAAAATGATTTATCAAACTTTTTGTGTTATATTTGATTATCTTTTAGAATCTGGAAAAATTGGACAAGATAAAGAAGGATGGATTGTTTGGATTTGGAATCCAGAATTAGTAAAAAAATATTTATCTAAACCAAATTTAAGTTGGAGAAAGAATTAATTCTTTCATGATATTTTGGATAACGAAATAATTATAAATCTTCTTTTTCTATTTATAGTATGGGAAAATGTTTTGGGTGTAATAAAAAACTTGGTTTATTTGAAGGATATTCTACAAACAGCGTAGAATTTTGTAAAAATTGTTTTCCTAAAAGAAAAGAAATTTTAGAAAGGGAAAAAATAAAGAGGGAAGAAAAACAAAAGGAAGAGAAAAAAGAGCAAGAAAAAATAGAGAAAGAAGAATTGAAAGAAACCGAAGTCAAAAGCATAGAATTTCTTAAAAGAATGTTCAAGAAAAAGGAGAAAGAACTTAGTGAAGAAATAATCAATAAAAAATTAAACAAACTGAGTGAAGAAAACAAAACCCAATTAATTAAAAAAATCGAAAAATATAGGAGTTCTAAAAATTGTTTTACAATTGTTTTTATTGTAGGTATTATTGTGTATCTCTTTTTAGGAAGAATAGATTCAAATCAAGTTGCACAAATCGGATTTGGTGTACTTTTTTTAATTTTAATTTTTATACTTTGGATTATTAGAACTTTTAGAAAGAGTTTATTATTAAAAAATATGGAAGAATTAAAAATAATTGAAGATTAAAACTAATTTTTAGTTTATTTGCAGAAGATAAAATAAAACAAACGATTTAATAATATTAAAATAATTATTAAGAGCACTAAACAAATCTTTTTAAGATGTCTTTTAATAAAATTTATTATTTTTTCTTTAGAAAATACAACCAACATAATAATCATTGTAGAAAAAATTATCCAATTACTTTCAGCACAAAGATTTGCTTTTATCAGATCTCCTAATGAAGAAAAACTTACAAAATAGGCATGGACAAGAATAAATGATGTCATTAAAATAAAAGGGGTTATTGAAAAAATTGCCCAAAATATTTTTTTATTTGAATTAAGATTATTATCATTCCATTTATATTTAATCCCAAAAAAGATTAAAAGGATAATTGAAATTATCCCCACAAGAAACACTTTTGGACCTGTAGTTCCAAGAATTCCTTTTTCTTGAACAAAATAATTAGAGAAAAATGCAAAGGCCAATAATAAATACAAAACTATTTCTATAAAAAGTTGATAAGTTGATTTTTTATTTAAGTTCTCTTGATTTAATTGGGTCATAAATTAATCAAAACCTTCTTATATTAAAGCTTTCCTACTTCCCAATCTCCCCTGTCTTCTTATAATCTAAATATAATTCATCGAGAATTTTAAGAACTTCTTGACGAGATTCTGCTTTGCCGAGTCCTTTCCAGTCGAGAACTGCGAAGTCAACTTCTTCTTC
>Ga0268281_1000632_pt1 | contig 24880 bp, 34 predicted proteins | sample saktaG_10_FD_190134 | JGI IMG/M metagenome (GOLD analysis project Ga0268281, IMG submission 190134) | Saline water microbial communities from Sakinaw Lake, British Columbia, Canada - sak_2011_5_24_50m | ecosystem: Environmental > Aquatic > Non-marine Saline and Alkaline > Saline ...
ACAAAACTTATGAAAAAATTAAATTATGGAAAAGGATATGAAAAATATACTAAAGAAAATCTATTACCAGATGAATTAAAAGGAAAGAAATATTTAATTGAGTAAAATAATACTAAAAAATATGAGAAAAGATACAAAGCAAAATTTCATAAAAAAATTCGGGCAAGAAATATATTTTGATAAAAAAATAACAGAAGAGATGATTGAGAGAGAAAAGAATATTAGTTATGACACTGTTTCAAAATTTTTTGAAGCTATTTTATTAATTGAATTTCAAAATAAATATAAATTTAAAATAGCGGATTTAGGAGCTGGTGCTCATTCAATGAATTACGCTAATTTTATAAAGTTCTTAAAATATAATAATGGGAAAATCTATTGGGTTGATCAATCTCCATTTATGTTAGATTATGCCCAAAAAAATACTCCTAAAGAGTTTAAGGGAGTTTTTGAGTTTAAGGAAAAAGGGATGGTTGATTTTTTAAAAGAAAAAAAAGACAGACTTGATGGAATTATTTTTAAATATAGTTTTAATTATACAATCCCGTACTCCATGGAGAATATACTACAAATAGCATATAAAAGTTTAAAAACAGGAGGGAAATTATTTGCTAATTTACACTTTTATGAAAAAGAAGGGATGAAAGAAAGAAGTTATAATGCGATTTATAAGATTAAAGGTAAAGAAGTAACTCTAGGATACAAACCAAAAGATAATGAGATTATTGAGATTGAATTTTTGAAAAAGGGTGGTGATAAAACAGATAACCCCGAAGTTTTTGCTAAAACAAAAATAATTTATTATTCTCCAAAACATATTAAAGAAGCTGCTTTAAAAGCTAAATTTTCAGAAATTAGGATATTTAATGACTGGCAAGAGAATAGAAGATGGAGAGATTTATTCAAGCAACTTAATCCTAATATAAAAACTAAACCTAGCGCATTCTTATATTTGTGTAAATAAAGCAGAATTTCTTGATGAAAATATATAAGTAAGTCCAGAAAGCTATAAAGCAAATTATGATGTTTTAATCCTAAATGATTCTTCAATGGATTATATAAATAAATTACTAAGAGAGATAGTTGATTAAATTGACCAAGAATTAAAAATATTGTATTCTTAAATAATGTCTAATTCAAAACATTCTATTAATAATCTGATACTCTTTGCTATTTACTCTCTTTCTAAGAGTAGTAAAAAATGTACTTTTCAAGAGTTAATTAAGGAATGTTTTTCTTTGTTCCCTAAGGAATTTTGTTTTTCAAAATATTCTGAATGGCCAGATGCCAGAAAATTAGATCGCTCCTTAAGAACATTAAGAGAAAAGAAAATGATTTCTGGAAATCTCCAGACTTTTTTTGGATTAACATCTTTTGGTAAGAAAATAGCTGAAGAAGTTACTAAAACATTCTGTCAAAAAAAACTTTTATAATTAAAATAAAAATATGAATAAAACTTTAATTACTTATTTGATCATCGCTTGTATAATCGTTCCTATTTTTTTTGTTCTTATTTCTAAGGAGAATAAACAGGAAAAAAACGAAACATTTGAACTCACTTATATTGACCAGAATCAAGAAGAAAATAATAATATACAAAATATGGAAGACCAAGGATTAAAAATAGAAGTTTTACAAGACGGAACAGGAGAAGAAGCTAAAAATGGAGATAATGTATCTGTCCATTATGTGGGTACGCTGGAAGACGGAACAAAGTTTGATTCCAGCATAGATAGAGGAGAGCCTTTTAGTTTTGATCTTGGGGCTAGCCGAGTCATAAAGGGATGGGATTTAGGAATATTAGGAATGAAAATAGGAGAAAAAAGAAAATTAACAATTCCTTCAGATCTTGCTTATGGAGATGATGGAATACCAAATGTAATTCCTCCCAAAGCAACTCTTATATTTGAAGTAGAACTTCTTAATATTAACAAATAAAGAATTTATTAATGGTTAATAAAAGTATAGAAAATAAAAGAATTCCTAAGATTGGTTTAGCATTAGGAAGTGGCAGTTCCAGAGGATACGCCCATATTGGAGTGATAAAGGTTTTAGAAAAAAATAAAATACCCATTGATTTTATTGCTGGTTCCAGTATTGGAGCTATGATTGGTTGTGTTTATGCATTTTGTAAAGATAGCCGTAAATTAGAAAAAATTATATTATCTCCTTCTTGGCGTCAAGTTATTTCCTTTATTGATCCATCTCTCAGGGGAGGATTCATTAATGGCAGTAAAATAAGAAAATTTATTAATGACAGTATAAAAAAATCTACTTTCAATAAATTAAAAATACCATTCAAAGTGATAGCTACTGATTTCCAAACAGCTGAACCAGTTGAAATATCAAAAGGAAATGTTGCTTCCGCTGTTCAAGCAAGCATATCAGTACCTTTAATTTTTAAACCCGTATTATTGCAAGACAGAATGCTTTGGGATGGGGGACTATCTGAATCAGTGCCTGTTGAAACAGTGAGAAAGATGGGAGCAGATATTGTTATCGCTGTAAATTTAGACAATAAAAGTCGTTTTAACAATGAAAAAAATATAGAAAATAATCCTTACTTAGTGGTTTTAAAAACTATTAAATATTTTCAATATCATTTAGCAAAAAATTGCGTAAAATCAGCTGATATTGTAATAAATCCTTTAATTAAAGATTCTTCTTTGTTTGGTTGGAGAAAAATCTTAAAAGGAGAAGGAGAATCTGGTATTTTAGAAGGTCAGAGAGCAACTAGACTCCTTTTGCCAACGATAAAAAAAATAATTGAAAATAAAACCTACTAAAAATAGAAATTGGGTTTTTACTCGTTTGTTTTGTGGAAAATAAATCGCTTTTGAAGCGATTTTTTGGTAGAATAAAAATAGATTAAATATAAATATATGGCCTACATATTTCCTAAAAAAATATTCCCCAGCGCGTTGAATAAATATCTTCAATGTCCTTTTCAATTCAAGTGTCATAATGACAAAGAAGTAAAAGCAAAGTTTGTGGAAACTCCAGAAAACTTTATTGGAAATGTGGCTCATATCATGCTTAAAGATTTCTTTGATATTTCAAATGTCCCGATAAATGAAAGAAAGAAACAAGATATAGGTAAAATGGTAAGGTATTCTTGGGCTAGGGTTTCCCAAAGTGGCTTTACCAAAAATTATTGGACAGCTGAACAAAGAAGTAAATTGTTTAAATCAACAGAACAAGAAAAAGCGTTTGGGTTAAAAACCATTGCCATGCTTAGTAATTATATTTCCAGCGCTGATCTTTCAGTTATGCCTTTATCATTGGAAGATTGGATGGAGTCTCATATAGGAGAATTTTTAATAGCAGGAAAGATAGATAGGATAGATCAAGATTCTAAATCTTCTATCTCTGTATGGGATTATAAAACTGGAAAATTACCTTTTTTCAGTACTATAGAGGAGATAATTGAAAACGATATCCAGATTCCTGTTTATGCAATTATTGCTTCAAAGCTTAACCCTTTTGCCGAGAAAATCAGAGGAGGATTGATTTATATTAAATATTCAAAAGTTTATGAGACAGAATGGACAAAAACACAATTAAAAGAAATTGAAGAGAAAATAATTAGTATTATGGAAAAAGTTAAAAATGACAAACAACTTTTACCTAAAATTAATAAATTTTGTGATTGGTGTGAATATAAAACTATTTGTCCGGCTCAAAAAGAAAAATTAATTCAAAATCCAGCAAAAAAAGACGAAAAACAAGTTGATGAGGTTGTTTGGTAAAATTTATGGACAAAGCATTAAAAAATAAATTTAAACTCAGATACAAAGAACTCAACCCTGAACAGAAACAAGCTGTAGATGAAATTGAGGGTCCTGTTATGGTTATTGCCGGACCTGGAACTGGAAAAACTCATTTACTCACAATGAGAATTGCAAATATTTTGGATAAAACAGATACTCCTCCCGAAGCAATTCTTGCTCTTACCTTTACAGAATCAGGAGTTGCCTCCATGCGCAAAGATTTAATTGAACTTATCGGGGCCTTGGCCTATCAAGTAAGAATTGCAACATTTCATGGTTTTGCTAATGATGTTATTAAAAATTATCCTGATGATTTTCCAGATATTATAGGTTGTACAAATATCTCTGATGTAGACCAAGTACAAATTGTACGTGAAATTATTGATAAGGCAAAATACAAAAAATTAAAGCCTTTTGGAAAGCCATATTTTTACATTCGTTCTATTATTAACGCTATTAATGAATTAAAAAAACAAGGTATATCTCCGAAAGAATTTGAGAAAATAATTAAGCAAGAAGAAGTTGATTTTAATAATATAGAAGACACTTACTACCAGAAAGGAAAATATAAGGGAAAAATGAAAGGAAAATATAAAGAAATAGAGAAAAACATTATCCGCAATAAAGAACTTAGTTTGGTATATAGCGAATATCAATCTATGTTACATAAATCTGGATTTTATGATTATAGCGATATGATTATGCAAGTAATGTCAGTTCTAAAACATAATAAAGAATTACTCTTAACATTGCAGGAACAATATTTATATATTCTTGTAGATGAACACCAGGATACTAATAGCGCGCAAAACAAAATCCTAGAATTACTTGCGAATTATCATCAGAATCCAAATCTATTTATAGTGGGGGACGAAAAGCAGGCGATTTTTCGTTTTCAAGGTGCATCAATAGAAAACTTTTTATATTTTAAAAACCTTTATAAGAATGTAAGACTTATTACGCTGAAACGTAATTATCGTTCTACCCAAACAATTCTAAATGCAGCACATAATCTTAATTCAAGCATTAAAGAACTTAAAGCAGAAAAAAAATATCCAGAAGTACCAATAAAATCATGTGTATTTTCTACGCCAGAAGCAGAACAATATTTTTTAGCTCAGAATATTAAAAAACTGATTGAGCAAGGTGAGAACCCTAGTCAAATTGCAGTATTGTACAGAGTAAATAGAGATGTTATCCCAATAGCCAGAATGCTTGAAAAAAATGGGGTTCCTTTTGTTATTGAGTCGGACCAAGATGTGCTTAATGACGAAGATATTAAAAAACTTCTTATTATTTTAAAAGCAATTCAGAAATTTGGCTCGGCCCCTGAATTCATACAATTACTGCATATTGACATATTTGAGATATCGCCACTTGATGTATATAAACTCACAAAACTATGTGGAAAGCGAATTAATCCTTATGACACAATCCAATCCATAAAAACAATGAGAAATGCTGGCATTAAAGATACAGAAAAATTACAAAATTTATATAATAAATTATCAATATGGAATAAGGCAATTTACAATAAGAACGCTATTGAGGCATTTGAGGATATTGTCAGGGACTCTGGTTTTCTTTCCTATATACTCACACGCCCATTAGCAAACGAGAAAATTGCCAAAATTCATGCTCTTTTTGAACAAGTTAAGTCATTTATTGAAAATCATAAAAGTTCTACGCTGGAAAATTTCCTCAAATATTTAGATATAATACAAGAACATAGTGTATTAATTAAAACACATGCATTAGGGCAAATTCCTAATAGAATTCATCTTATGACAGCGCATAAGTCAAAAGGATTAGAGTTTGACTATGTCTATATTGTTAACGCGATTAACGGACATTGGGGACACCGTCGTAATTACGAAAATATTAAATTGCCAGAACAGGTTTATATGTTATTAAAAAAAGTAAAAGAAAGTTTTCCTGATGTAAGCAGTGATGATGATGAACGTAATTTGTTTTATGTAGCCATAACAAGAGCGAGAAAACAAGTTTTTATTACATATGCTGAACATAATCAAGATGGTCGCCAACAACTGCCATGCCAATTCATACAAGAAATTAAACAAGAGTTTATTGAACATGTAGATACAAGCGAACAAGAGGAAGAATTTAACAAACATAAAGATATAGAATTTGCTCCTATAGTTTCTATTCAGCCCACAATTAAAGAAAAAAGTTTTTTAAATCCGTTATTTTACGAACAAGGGTTATCTGTAACAGCTCTTAATAATTATATTGAATGCCCTTGGAAATATTTTTACAAAAATTTAATTCGTATCCCTGAATCGCCAAATAAATATATGATGTTTGGAACAGCAGTGCATATTGCTTTAAAAAATTATTTTGATAGATTTATAAAGGAAAACGATCCTGGAGAAAAATATCTTATTCGCAGATTCTCAGAAGGACTAATACAACAGCCAATAGGGGAATCTGATTATATTGAAATGCTGGATAAAGGAAAAATCGCGCTTTCTGGATACTATAATAATTATCATAATTCTTGGCAATCCAATATAATCAATGAATTTGATATTAATGGCATTGAAATAGATAAAAATATATTAATCAGAGGTAAAATTGATAAAATAGAGATTCTTAACGCATCTAATAATGTAAATGTAGTAGATTATAAAACTGGAAAGCCAAAATCTCGCAATGAGATAGAGGGAAATACTAAAAATAGTAAGGGAAACTATAAACGCCAGCTTGTTTTTTATAATTTACTTCTTAATAATTTTAAAGATGGAAAATATAAGATGCGAACAGGAGAAATTGATTTCATAGAACCAAACAAAAGTGGTATATATAAAAAAGAGAGATTTGAAATTTCTTCAGATGAAATAATAAATATTAAAGAACAAATTAAAAAAACAGCCAAAGAAATTATTAATTTAACATTTTGGGATAAAACATGCGATGATCCTAATTGTTATTATTGTAATTTGCGAAAAATAATGATGAAATAAAATGTCTTTAAGTATAGGAATTGTTGGTTTGCCAAATGTGGGGAAATCAACTCTATTTCAAGCAATAACAAAAAAAGAAGTTGATAAGTCCAATTATCCTTTTTGCACCATAGACCCTAATATCGGCGTTGTGGCTGTTCCAGATAAAAGAATAGATGAATTAGTAAAATTAACCAAATCTGCAAAAAAGATTTACACCATAGTAGAATTTGTAGATATAGCAGGATTAGTAAAAGGTGCGAGCAAGGGAGAGGGATTGGGCAATAAATTCTTAGCTAATATCAGAGAGGTTGATGCGATAGTATATGTTTTACGCTGTTTTAGTAATGAAAAGATTATTAACACTCAATCAATAACAGATGTTTTAAAGGAAAAAAATACTTTAGATGTGGAAATGGTTTTAAAGGACTTAGAAACAATTGATAAAAGAATTTTATCGCTAGAAAAAGAATTAAGAGTAAAAACAAAAGAAAAAGACATTCAGAAAGAATTAGCAATTTTGAGAAAAGCACAGGGTTTTTTACAAGACGAAAAAGCTTTATCTGAAATAGAATGGAAAGAGGAAGAAAAAGAAATATTAAACAGTTATCAATTATTAACTATAAAGCCAAGATTATTTTTATTAAATGGTTCGGAAAGCGAAATTTCATTAAATGTAATAGAAAATTTTGAAAAGAATAATTGGCCATTTTTAATTATTGATATACTCACTGAATTTGAAGCACTTGATTTTAGTCCAGAAAAACGTGTTTCTTTTGGTTTGCCAGAGGAATTAAAAATGGATACCCTAATCAAAGAATGCTATAAATTATTAAATCTAATTACTTTTTTCACTATTTGTTCTGATGAAACTCGTGGCTGGACTTTAAAAAAGGGGAGTACTGCGCCTCAAGCAGGGGGAGTAGTCCATACTGATTTTGAAGAACATTTTATAAAAGCCGAGGTGATTAACTGGCAAAAACTTATTGACTCTGGAGGCTTTGGGCAAGCCAGAGAAAAAGGATTTATTCGTGTAGAAGGAAAAGAATATATTGTGCAAGACGGAGATGTTATTAAAATAAAATCTAATGCTTAAAAAATAAAAATATGAAATTAAAAAGTTCAGGTTTAGCAAAAATTTGGTTGATTATTTTTATAATAGTAATGATGGGAGTTGTAACAGGAGAGGTGATCTATCTTTGGCAGAAAAAGAGTGATAATTCAGAAGTTGCAAATTTCAATGTTTCAGAGGCAGAAGAATCAGAACCAGAACCTAAAATAGTTTTAAATTGTGGAAATATATTTCCAAATATAGATAAAGCTGAATCAAAAAAAATAATGGATTGTATGGATGAAAATTATAAAAATTGCGAACTAGCAAAGATTAGTTTTGATGTAGATACTAAAAATGGCAAAATTATTACTTATTTTGAAATTATTGGCCCAAAGGAAGATTTTTGCCAAGTTAAAATAAAATATCCTGAACATATATTAAATCCAGAATGGGAAGATTTAGAAATGATTTGTTCTTTTGATAAAAACAAAGAATTTAATCAAATAGCTTATAGCGAATTAGATTTAAATAAATGTGAAGGAGAGCTTGCAGAAATTATGAAATAATATATATGGAAAATTGCTTATTTTGTAAAATAATAAAAGGGGAGTTGCCAAGTTATAAAATTTGGGAAAATGAAAGATTCTTAGCTTTTTTAGATATCAATCCTATATGCCCTGGACATACTATTCTTATTCCTAAAAAACACGTTGATTACATTTTTGGCTTAGAGGAACCATTATATTTAGAAATGTTTAAAATAGTAAAACAATTATCAAAAGCATTAAAAAAAGCAATTAGGTCAAAGAAAATTGGTTTAGTAGTTGAAGGTTTCAATGTTTCTCATGCTCATATCCATCTTGTGCCAATTAATAAGGGGAATGAACTTAATTCAAGCAGAGCAAAAAAAGGAGACTCAGAAAAACTTTTAAAAATCCAAGAAAAAATTAAAATTGAAATTGAAAAATAAAAATAAATATTGACGATTAGCAAGGTATATTATATAATATTCATAATTAGATCTTTAAAAAAACAAACAAAAAGAAAAATATTATTTTTTTTAAAATTAATATAAGGAGGTAAAAGAATGTGGTTTTTAAAGGAACAATATGGGGTGGTCTTGTTTGGGTCTTAATAGTTATAGTTACTTGCTTGCTTGTTCGGCTTTGGACAAAGAAAAAAATATAATACAAAATAAAAAAGAGGAGAAACAAAATGGCGGAGCAGGAATTCTTAAAACTTTTTTCGGGACGTAATACATGGAACCTTAAAGATGATAATGAAAGTTTTCTTAACTTATTTCTTGATAATCAAGAAAAACTTGAAGGTAATGGAATAGATTATAAACAGGTGTCGCCTTATGATTTTCAGCTTCATAGTACATTCAAAAAAATAGTGTTAAAGAAGAAAGAGAAAAAAATCCATGTAATTATCATTTGGAATCACAAGGAGAGAATTGGCGCTAAATTTAATCTTGAATGTTTAGATATATTCATAAACGAAGAAGGAATCACTTTTCAAGATATGAAAAGTGAATGTTATAGGAAAAAAATTACTATTCTTTTTGCATAATATAGTTAAATTTTAACTTAAAAGGTTCAACAATAATAATGTTGAACCTTTTTTGTTAGTTGGATTGACGAACAAGAATAAATATGGTATGATACACAATGTCATAAAGTATGATTTTAGTTTGCTCTTTAACTTGATAAAAGGAGGGGATAAATAATGAAAGATTTGCTTGATTTATTATTTTCAGAAGATATTTTGCCTATTTTTTTGTTAATAGTTATATTATTATCTATTTTCTTTGGGATCCATACTTTATATTTTAAATAATAAAATATTAAAAAATAAAAGGAGGTTAAAAAAATGAAAAAGTGGAGAAATCTTTATGAATTTTCAGATGGTTACGGCGCAATGTACAATATGAAAAACTTAATGTTACAACAGTTACCGCATTTAATGACAGTAATGCCAGAAGAACGAGAAAGAGAAGTTTTTCAATTGCTGGTAGACAGGGAAGTAAAAGAAGGAAATAAAAAACTTTTTAAATTGCTACTAAATAAAGCATACAGAAAGGAGGTACAAATAGCTCATACAGCAAACGATATTTTTGAAAAAGTTTTCTTGGACAGAGAAAATTAGCTGTATGACAAAGTTTATTGAAAAACTAGAAGATAAAAATATTAAATATACTATTCAAACAAATGCTAAATTCAAATACCAGAATATTTTTATAGGCAAAGCAAACAAACAAGAAATAATGACGGAAGAAATATAGAAATAAAAATCCAAGTTAAAAAAGACCGAAGTTAGTCAATTAATTTCGGTCTTTTCATTTACTTTATATTACTATTGACAATGTTCTTTAAATTAACTATTCTAAAGATAGAAACTTACCATTCGGTAAGTAAAAACTAGATTATGTCAAAGTCAAAACAACGTATTTTAAATACTGCTTCTAAGCTTTTTTCTGAGTTTGGCTTTTTAGGCGTTTCAATGGAAGATATTGCTAAACATTTAAATATTACTAAAGCAGGACTATATTATCATTTTAAAAGTAAAAAAGACCTTTACCTGCAAGTTTTGGAAAAGGCATTTCAGAATTTAACTAAAACCTTTAATAACCAGCCTCAAGAATTTTCTCAATTAATAAAAAATTATATCTATTTCAGTATAAAAGAAAAAAATCTTATTCAAGCAATAACTCTTAAAAGTTCTGACATTGATCCTGCAATTATAGATTATATTGTTAAATTGAGAAAACAAATTAATAAAAAATTTCAAATTTATTTAAAAAAGATTTTTAAGGAAAAACAAAGTAGGGGATATAATTTGCAATTTATTTCTTCTTCTATTTTAGGAATAATGGATAGATTAATAATTGAATCAAGTTTGTTTGAAAAAAGATTAAATGTGAAAAAAGAAACTTCTCAAATTTTAAAGTTGATTAAGCCGATTTTAAAGGTCGAGTTGTAATAATTAATTTATTTAAAATAAAAACATAATTATGGCATTAATATCATGGGTAATATTAGTAGTTGTTATTTTAGTTGGTGTTTATCTTTTATGGGCCCAAAAAAGCAATAAATGGCCTTTCTAGTTTTTCCATACTTTAATTTGTATTTATCAAAATATCCCAGGATTAAATTCTTGGGATATTTATTTTGATTTATACTATTTAGAGGTTGACCCCACACCACTTTTTAATCAGAGTTTCTAAAATAATACAAAAACATTAAAAATAACACAAATTACAAAAGTTTTATTAGGTTTTGTATAAAAAGTGGTAAGGGGTTGACAGACATATAGTTATGGGTATATACTTAAAACAGAAAGGTCGATAATTTACAAAAAATAATATATAATAAATATATGCCAAGAGGAGATGGAACTGGTCCTATGGGTCTTGGACCAATGACTGGAAGAGGAGCAGGCTATTGTACTGGCTATCCTTCTCCCAGATTTATGAACCCTGGTTTTAGAAGAGAATATTTTGGATGGGGCAGAGGACGAGGCTGGAGAAACTGGTCTGGAATTCCAAGTCAGGCAAGAGCGACTTACGGATTATCACCTTGGGGAGAATATTTTGAACAACCTGACAAAAAAGAAGAAAAAGAAATGTTAAATGAAGAGTTAAAATCTTTAAAAGAAGGAATAACTCTTATTGAAAAACGACTCCAAGATCTCAAAGGTCAAAAAAAATAAAATAATTATAATAATATGCCAAATTTAAACGGTACTGGTCCTACTGGTCAAGGGCCAGGCACAGGCAGAGGGTTAGGCCAAGGAGGTGGTCGAGGACGTCAGCCAGGTGGTTTTGGATTAGGTCCATTAGGTCTTTGCGTATGCAAAAATCCTGATTGTAATAACAAAATTCCCCATCAGAGGGGAGTACCTTGTTATAGCTTAAAATGCGAAAAGTGCGGTTCTCCAATGATAAGGGAATAATGAAATTATTAAATATATGAAAATTTGTATTAGTTCTTTAGGTTCAGATTTAAATTCCTTAATAGATCCCCGGTTTGGCCGAGCTCAATATTTCCTTTTTTTAGATGAAAAAGGAAATTTAGAGGAAGTTATATCAAATCCCGGTATATTAGCAAGAGGAGGGGCTGGCATTACAGCAGCTCAGAGAGTAGCTGATAAAAATATTGAAATTTTGATTACTGGAAATATTGGTCCAAATGCTGTTGCCGTTTTGGGGACAACAAAAATAAAAATATTTTTATGTCCTTTTAATGTAAAAGTAAAAGAGGCCTTTTCTATGTGGCAAAAAAATAAACTAACTCAAGTTGAAGAATCTTCTGTTCCCGGTCATTTTGGAATGGGACAGGGTTGCAGACGTGGTTCAGGAGGTCCTAAAAATCGTTTATGAACCCACAATCTATTTCAATAATCAGTACCTTTGTAAACATGGGGCTGGGAGTCTCTAAGCTATTTTTTGGCACATTAATAGGAAGTGTTGCTTTGGTTGCTGATGGAATACATTCTAGCCTAGATGTTATTTCTTCATTTGTTACTTTTCTGGGATTAAAAACAGCTAAAAAACCTTTTGACGAAACCCATCCTTATGGCTATTTAAAAGCAGAAAGTTTGGCTGGTTTTTTTGTAATGATCCTTTTATCAATTACTGGCATTTGGATTTTGTATGAAGCTATTCAAAGATTTTTTGGCGAAGAATTAGTAACTTTCTCTTTATATGCGATATTAGTAGTAATTGGTTCAATTTTAGTTACCGAATCACTTGCCAGATTAAAATTTAAATATGGAAGAAAATTTCAGAGCTTAGCTTTAGTCGCTGATGCCGAACATTCAAGAGCAGATGCTTTATCTTCCGCAGGGGTTTTAGCTGGCCTTTTGTTAGTTAGATATTTTAGTTTAGCAGACGCGATAATTGCTTTAGGAATTGGAATGTATATTATTTTTGAAGCATTTCAAATAGGAAAAGAGATTACTGATTCTTTATTAGATGTTGCTAATAAGAATGTAGAAGAAAAAATTAGAAAAATTTGTGAATCTCATAAAATAGAAGTTTCTAATATTAAAACCAGAAAAATTGGAGGTTTTAATTTTGCGGAAATTAAAATTAAATTAGCACCAAAACTAAAAGTAGAAAATGTAGAAAAAATTACCAAAACTTTAGAGGAAAGATTATTGAAAAATATTAAAGAATTAAAATATGTCGTCATCTCTATTGAGGCATATCAAATAAAACAGAGTGTTATTTTGCCCAAAATTGGCAAAGAGATGTGCGAATCTGAGGGTTTTGAAAAAATTGGTCCAAAAAAAATAGGATACAGATTAGTTATTCCTGTCAAAAATGAAGAAATAAATGATAAATTTGGAGCTGAAGAATACTTAATAATAGATAAAAAAGATGACAATATTTTAATTAGAAAAATAATTAAAAACCCCTATTCTGAAAAAGGCTCCCCTCATGGAGCAAGATTTGTAAAAGCAGTGAGAGGAGATAAAGTTTTAACTCGTATAATTGGAGAAAATGCCAAACAAAATTTAGAAAATTTTGGCATTGAAGTTGAAATCATTTCTCCTGAAAAAAATCTGGAACAAGTAATATAACTATGAAAAAAATTGCAATTACCGGTGGTAAGGGAGGAACAGGAAAATCAACAGTCGCTATTTTATTGGCTGTTGATTTAATTAAAAAAGGTAAAAAAGTAATCATTTGTGATTGTGATGTTGAATGTCCAAATGATTATTTGTTATTAGGTCAAAAATTAAAAAAAACAGTTCAGAGAATTTATGCTGAATTTCCAAGGCTAATTAAAAAGAAATGTACTAAATGTGGAATGTGTTCTAAGGCCTGTCAAAATAATGCTATTTTCCAAGCCCCAAATGAATATCCAATCTTTATTAAAGATTTATGCTCTAATTGCGGAACCTGTTGGAATATATGTCCCTCTGGAGCAATCAAAACAAAAAAAGAAAAGATAGGTAAAATATATCTTAATAAAATTTTCAATTTTTGGTTGATTACTGGAGTAGCAAAGCCAGGGTTAGAAGAAACAGGACCAGTAGTAACTCAAGTTAAAGAATATGCCTTAAAATTGGCCAAAAAAGTTAAAGCAGATGTAATTTTATTTGATACAGCAGCTGGTATTCATTGTCCTGTTATTTCTGCTCTTTTAAATTGTGATATAGCTTATTGTGTAACTGAACCAACTCCGATGGGAGCTTATGATTTAAATTTAATCTTAGATTTATGTAAAAAAATAAAAGTAAAAACTGAAATAATTATAAATCAGGTCGATTTAGGTAATAAAAAACCAATTTATAAAATTGCTAAAAAATCTAAAATAAAAATTAGCAAAGAAATTCCTTATTCTAAAAAAATCGTGGAAGCATATTCTAGGGGAAAATTGTTAGATTTAAAATAAAAGTATGAACAAAGATAAAGACGAAAAATTAAAAAAAATTAAAGATGAAGTTTTAGAGTGTAAAAAATGTTCTTTGTATAAAAATAGGAATTATCCTGTGATAGGAAAGGGGAGTCATAATGCCGAAATAATGTTTATAGGTGAAGCTCCCGGGGCGCAAGAAGATAAAACTGGACATCCTTTTTGTGGCAGAGCTGGAGAAATTTTAGATGAATTATTAAATTCCGTATCAATAAAAAGACAAGATATTTATATTTGCAACATCTTGAAATGTAAACCACCTCTTAATCGAGATCCAGAAATAAAAGAAATTAAGGCTTGCTCTCCTTATTTGGAAAGACAAATTAAGATTATTAAACCCAAAATTATTTGCAGCTTAGGAAGATATTCAATGCAGTTTTTAATGAAAAAATTTGGTTTAGCGGATAAAATTGAACAAATTAGTAAAATTCATGGTAGTTTATTTGAAATCGAAATAGGGTCTGAAAAATTAAAATTTGTTGCTTTTTATCATCCTGCTGTGGCAACTTATAATCCCAATATGAAAGAAACTTTGAAAAAAGACTTTCAAATTCTAAAAATATTAAATAATAAATAATATGGAAAGAGAAGAAACATTAAATTTGTTAAAAGAAAATTTAAAAAATAATAATTTAGTTAAACATTGCTTGGCTGTTGAATCAGCAATGAGAAAATTAGCTGAACATTTTAATGAAGATAAAGAAAAATGGGGGACTTGTGGACTTTTACATGATATTGATTATGAAAGAACAAAAGGAGATGCAAAATTACACTCAAAAATCGGAAGCGAAATGCTAAAAGATTTAGGATTTGATCAAGAAATTTGCCAGGCCGTTCTAACTCATAATGAAGTTCATGGAATTGAGCCAGAAGATTTAATGGCCAAAGCTTTATATTGCATTGATCCTTTAACGGGATTAATTGTAGCCGCAACTTTAGTTTTGCCTTTAAAAAAAATAAAGGAATTAAAAGTAGAAAATATTTCAAAAAGGTTCAAAGAAAAAGCATTTGCTAGAGGAGCCAATCGAGAAATAATTGCCAAATGCCAAGAACTTTTGAATTTAAGTTTGGAAGATTTTATTAAAATTGTTTTATCGGCAATGCAAGATATTGATGAAAAATTAGGATTATAATATAAATGATTAAAAAAAGAAAAATTAAATTAGCTATAGTTTCTGGAAAGGGAGGAGTGGGCAAGAGCATGCTTAGTTCATGTTTAGCAATGCTTTTCAAAGAAGAATCTAAAGTTACAGCAATTGACTGCGATGTTGATGCTCCAAACTTAGCAATTTGGTTAAATGAAATAAATAAAACTAAAAAGTCTAAATCTTTTAAAATTTCTACTTCTTCAAAACCCTATATAGATTATAAAAAATGTAATGGCTGTGGTATCTGTGTTGAAAAATGTCGTTTTAAGGCATTAAAAATGGTTAAAAATAAACCAATATTAATCCCATTTCTTTGTGAAGGTTGTGGTCTTTGTAAAATAGTTTGTCCGCAAAAAGCGATTAAATTAAAACCAGTCAAAAATGGAAAAATAAAAATTAGGCAAACAAAATATAATTTCCCTTTAGTTTCCGGACTTCTTTCTCCTGGGGAAACAGGTTCAGGCAAAATAGTGTCAGAGGCTAAAAAACAAGCAAACAAATTTGATTACAATATTCAGATTATTGATTCTTCACCCGGGACAGGTTGTCCTGTTGTGGCTGCCTTACAAGATGTGAATTTTGTTGTCTTAATAACCGAACCAACCCCCTCTGGGTTTTCTGATTTAAAAAGGGTTTTACAAGTAGTAAATCACTTTAAAATTCCATGGGGACTAGTCATAAATAAATGGGATATTAATCCTCAATTAAGCAATAGAGTAAAAAAATGGGCAAAAAATAACTTTCTTGGAGAAATATCCTATGATAAAAAGATATTCAAAGCAATCTCTAATTTAACTCCAATTTTAGAAACTGAATTAAATGCTAAATTCGAAATTGAAAATATTTTTAAAAAATTAAATAAAATTCTATGTCCAGACCAATAAAACCAAGAAAACTTTCTTTTGACCCAAATGTAACTTATTTTAAGCCCAGAGCTGTGCCTCTTTCAATTTTAGAGGAGGTAGATTTAGGTTCTGATGAGTTAGAAGCAATTAGACTTTGTGATTTAGAAGATTTGGGCCAAGTAAAAGCAGCTCAAAAAATGAAAATCTCCCAAAGTACGCTTGGAAGAATATTATGCTCCGCCCGAAAAAAAATTGCTCAAGCCCTAATACAAGGCAAGGCAATTAAAATTATAACATCTGTGAAATAAATCGGATTACTTAACAATTCTCCATTTTATTTCTGATTCTTCTGCTCCAAACTCCAACCATTCTCCATCTCTTGAAATTACATACCATTTTCTACGAGTTCGAGACCAAATCATTGGTTGATCCTCATAAAATGGCTTTTTAATTATTTCTTTTGGTTTTAATCTATCAAGTTCTAACCACTTTTTGAAAACCGTTTCAATAGCATAATCCAAGTTTCTTGACTTTGCCCATTCAGCTACTTTATCAATGGCTTTTTTTGATGACTGGACTGAACCAGCTAATTCTAAAAGTTGTTTAGCGGGCCTAGTAAATCTGGAATAAATTATCTTTTTCTTTTTAGCGTCATTTTTAATCTTTTTTAAACTCAATCCTTTGCTAAAAAAATAATGATTAACTATTTGCTGTATTTCTGTTTCCTTTTTTTCCTTTTCTTTTCTCTTTGCTAACTCCCGGATATTTTTCTTGGTTTTCTCCTTTTTTTTCTTAACTTTATTCATATTTTTTCACCTTAAATCTATAAATAATTAGTTTTTCCTTTGATGGATTAATTCCTCCTTTTTGGCAAGTGATTGAAATCTGCTTTTCTGTTGTATCTATGCCCTCTAAATCAGGAAGTAGAAGAGCGGATTTTAGAGGATAATCAATTGTTTTTACAATAATACCATATTCTTTAGGATTTAACTCTTTTTTATTTTTAATCAGTTCTGGCTTTTCTAAAATAGAAACCGTATAAGAAAGAAACGGTAATTCCTGTTTTTGGATAGAACCAAAACGATAATCTTCCGTAGAAGCAGAAATAGCATTTTGAATCACTTCTTTAATAATATTATCTTGGGTTGGAAGATATGTCCCAATACATCCTCTTAAGTTTCCTTTTTTTTCAATGGTTATAAAAACTCCCGCCTTTTTATTTGAAAACTCTTTTATCAAATTATCTTCTGCTTTAATAATTTTCCCTGTTTTAATATATGTTTCTACTGTTTTTTTTGCTAAAACAATTAAGGCCTGCATAGATTAGTTATTAGTAATTAATATATCGGCAACTAAATACCCAACTCCAAATGGTTTTTCATAAGATAAAATTTTCGGTTTCCATTTTTGTCCTGAGACTTTGGAATGAGTTTCTAAAATCCCTAAGATAAAACAAAATGAACGAAGGCCACATTCACTAGCGTTAGGAAACATTTTATCTAATTTTAATAAGTTTTCTATATCCTTTTTTTCTAAATATTCTATCAATGCTTTATCAAATTTTGGTCCATCAGGGTTAAACCCATAAGGTCCATCTTTTTTAAGACAATGAGATAAATCTCCCGAAGCAATCAAAGCATAATTTTTATCTTTTCTCAGATAAGAGTAAAATTCTTTTCCTTGCTCAAAATAATATTCCGGACTTTTAAAACCAGTTAAATAATTTTTAATTTCTCCTTTAAAATTTTTAGCTAGAAAATATAATGGAACATTAAAACCCCAATCAGTATGGGGAGAAGAGATAATTATTGAATTAGGTCTAATCTTTTTAAATTTTTTAGCTAAGTAATTCAAACTCTGAACCGTTCTTTTCAATTTTAAACGGGACTCGTCTGAACCAACAGATGGCAAAAGTATAGGCGGATGAGGACAAATTGAAACAAATTTAATCATACATTGCCTATATAAATATTTTTTAAACCGACCTTTTTGCCAATTTCTTTGGCTTTTTCTAAGGTTTTAATCGGAGTATCTGGAATATTTTGAAGCTTCCATGAAATAGCTCCGGAAAATCTGCTGATGTGCCAGGGAGTTTCTTCCCCCAATTCATTTTTTATAAAATTAGCAATCTCCTTAAATATTTTCTCTTTGTCGTTTAATGTGGGAATTACTAAAGTTGTTATTTCAAGCCAAATTTTCTTATCTTTTAATCTTCTTAAAGTATCTAAAACAGGTTTTAATTTTGCTCCGCAATATTTAACATAGAAACTATCTTCCGAACTCTTGATATCTATATTAACAGCATCTAAATAAGGATAAATTAAATTAAACAATTCTTTTGACCAAAATCCATTGCTAACCCATATATTTTTCAGTCCTTTTTTTCTGGCTAATTTCATTATATCCAGAGAATATTCTGAAAAAATAGCGGGCTCCGTATATGTGTAAGAAATGCTTGGTAAATTATTCTCCAGAGCGATTGATACTATTTTTTCAGGACTTAAATCTTTGCCAAAAATATCATTGTTTTCTTCAGAAACTTGCGAGATATTATAATTTTGACAATTAAGACACTTAAAATTACATCCTACTGTGCAAAAAGATAAAGAATATGTTCCTGGTAAAAAATGAAATAAGGGTTTCTTTTCAATAGGATCAATGCTTAAAGCAGCCACCTTTCCATAAACCAGAGAAAAAAGTTTACCATCTTTATTTTCTCTTACATCACATTTGCCTCTTTTGTTATTCTCAATAATACAATAATGAGCGCAATTTTGGCACTGAACCTTTTTGTCTGATAATTTTTTATATAATAATGCTTGTTCCATTCTTTTATTTTATCACTATTAATAAAAAAAAGAAGATATTTGCCTTATTTACTAAAAATTGTAAAGCAATTAATCTTTTGCTATTATTAATTTATATGCAACATAGAATTTTTATTGCTATTAATTTACCAGAAAATATTAAAAAAACTTTTCTTAATTATCAAGCCGGTTTGTTTGATTTTCCCATAAAATGGACGAAAAAAGAGAATATGCACATTACTTTAATCTTTATTGGTTATGTTAAAGATGAAAATATTCCAAAAATTTGTGAAGCAGTAAAACAAGCATGTGCTCAACATAAATCCTTTAAAATAAATTTAAATGAAATCTGTTATGGCCCTCCTCAAAAACTGCCACCTCGTATGATTTGGGCCAAAGGGGAAACATTAAAAGAGTTAATTAATTTAAAAACTGATTTAGAAAAATCATTAATAAAATCTGAGATTGGCTTTATAGAAGATAATAAAAACTTTCATACACATATTACCTTAGGAAGGATTAAAGCTTGGGAGTGGAAAAGAATTGAACCAGAAGAAAGGCCTGATATAATACAAGAAACAGATTTGGACTTTGAAGTAAACTCAATAGAAGTTATGGAAAGCACCCTTAAAAGAACAGGAGCAGAATATAATCAATTATTATCAGTTAAACTTAACTAATATGAATATTCATTTAATTGGCATAGGCGGAATTGGCGTCTCAGCATTAGCACAATATTATTTATCAAATGGCCATAAAATTAGTGGCTCTGATTTAGTTTCTTCAGAAACAACTGAATTGTTAAAAAAGAAAGGTATAAAAATTAATATTGGAAAACACAAAGTAAAAAATCTATCTAAAAATACTGATCTAGTAATTTATAGTCCAGCTGTTCAGAAAAATAATCCGGAATTAAAGATTGCCAAGAAAAATAAAATTAAATGCCAAAGTTATCCTGAGGCAGTGGGGGATTTAACTAAAAAGTATTTTACAATTGCTATTTCTGGTACGCATGGAAAGAGCACCACCACCGCAATGACTGCCTTGATTTTAATCAAAGCTGGTCTGGATCCTACTGTAATTTTAGGAACAAAGTTGAAAGAATTTGGTAATTCTAATTTCAGAAAAGGCAAAAGTAAATATTTAATAATAGAAGCAGATGAATGGAAGGCGTCTTTCTTAAATTATTTTCCAAAAATTATTGCCCTAACTAATATTGAAAAAGAACATCTTGATTATTACAAAGATATAAATCATATTCTTAGAACTTATCAGGAATATATTTCTCACTTACCTGAAAAGGGAATTTTAGTAATAAACGGAAAGGATAAAAACATTTCCCAATTGAAAAAACTAAAACTGAAAATTAAAGATTATTCTTCAAACCAAAAACAAATCAAAAAGTTAAAGAGAATATTAAAAGTTCCGGGAGAACATAATGTTTTAAACGCTTTAACATCTTTAACCATAGCTCAATCTTTAAAAATTCCTGACAAGATTTCATTAAAAGCATTGTCAGAATATAGGGGTGCCTGGCGTCGGTTTGAAGAAAAAAGTTTAAAGATTAAGAATTTAAAATTTAAAATTATATCCGATTATGCCCATCATCCAACAGAAGTTAATGCAACATTAAAAGCCGTGAGAGAAAGATTTCCAAATAAAAAAATCTGGTGTGTTTTTCAGCCTCACCAATATCAAAGAACATTTTATTTGTTTAAAGATTTTGTAAAAACATTTAAACAAGCCATAGATAAATCAAATATCAATAAAATAATTATTACTGATATATATGATGTTGCCGGGAGAGAGAAGGGGAATATAAAAAAGAAAATTAATTCAGAAAAATTAGTAAAAGAGATTAATAAATCTTCTGCAATCTATCTACCAAAACAGAAAATAATAAACTATTTAAAAAAGAACGTAAAAGGTAAAGAAATCATAATAATAATGGGAGCAGGGGATATTTATAAAATTATTGAGGGTTGATTCTTTTAAAAACATAGGTTGACAATTTTGTTTTTTTTGTTATAATATATCACACGCTAAGGTTCGTATTCTAGGTGTGTTGCGGGAATGCATTTAGATAATTAAATCTTAGTAAAAATAAAAGGAGGTGCAAAGTATGTCTAAACCGACTAGAAAGCAACTTTGTGAACTCTTCAGTCAAATAGCTGATGGGAAAATTACAGGTAAGATGATACAAAAATTGATTGAGAATCCATCAAGGGCTAAGATCTTTAAAAATATCTTACAGGCCAGAAAAACAGCAGATGGAATTACTGATCCTTATAACAGGGACCGGGCTCTGCGTGATATCGTTAAGACCTCAGCTAAAGCTGAAGAATTCGAACAAGCTAGAAAATTAGCGGCTTTAATCGCTGATCGTGATTACAGAGCCGATGCCCTAGCGATTATTGCTCATTTTAGTCATAAACGTGAAGATATTGAACAAGCCGAAAGAGAAAGATCCAAAGAGAAAGAAAATAGCATGTCTGGTACAGATTTATGGTGTTAAAGGCCGTTTGAGATTTTAGTTGGATCCTAAAATAATATTACCGAAGAGAGAAAATTATCCCGCCCTCTCTCTTCGGTCTTTTCTTTAGAAAAAATAATCAATTATAAGACTTGACTATTGCTACATATTCCTCTAAAATAGATTAAAGGTTAAATTAAATAATATTGTAATATATTCTTTAAATAAAAATATATTTCAAAAAAAATTATGGAAACTCTAATGTTAATATTCTGGATCGTCGTAGTGGTAGCAGTTGGTTTCATTTTTTGGTCTATTAAGTCAAAAAAGAAAAAACCAGTAGAAAAAGAAATTTTCTCGGCTCCATCAGATACAGAAGAGTTAAAAGTTAAACCAGAAATGCCAAAAGATAATGATGAAGGAGCAGAAGAAGCAGAGGAAGAAGAATATAAGGAAGAATAAAAAATATTTATTAATAATTAAAAACCGCGAATTAATTTACGCGGTTTTTAAATTTAAGTCAATTAAAGGTTGCTTTTAGGTTAAAAATCAATTAAAATGAAATAATTAAGTTCAAAAATATGGCTATAAATACTGATTCTAAAAAGATAAAAGAAATATTAGAAAGGGGGATTGAACAAGTTATTAATAAAAATAATTTATTAAAAAAACTCAAAGCCGGGAAAAAGCTAAGAATTAAACTTGGAGTTGATCCTACTGGACCTAAAATGCATATTGGTAGGGCTATTCAGCTTTGGAAACTTAGAGCATTTCAAGATTTAGGGCATCAAATTGTCTTTATCGTTGGAGATTTTACAGGAAAAATTGGAGATGCATCTGACAAGCAAGCCATAAGAAAACCATTAACAGAAAAAGAAATTGAAAAGAACTTAAAGGATTATAAAGAACAAATCGGAAAAATCTTAGATATGAAAAAAGTTGAATTTCATTACAATTCAGAATGGTTAAAAAAAATAAAACTTCAAGATTTCCTTTCTATGGCAATGAATTTTACAGCTCAACAAATGATCCAGCGCAGAAATTTTAAAGAAAGATGGGATAATGGAAAACCAATTGGCTTGCATGAATTGTCTTATCCAATGCTTCAGGGATATGATTCAGTAATGATAAAAGCAGATGTTGAGATTGGCGGGTTTGATCAATTATTCAACCTAAAAACTGGACGAGATATGCAAAGATTATTCGGCCAAAAACCTCAGGATATTATGGTTTCTAAAATGCTTTATGGATTGGATAATAGAAAAATGTCAACTAGTTGGGGCAATGTTATAAATATACTTGATAACGCTGAAGATATGTACGGAAAAATTATGTCTATGAAAGATGAATTGATATTACATTATTTTGAATTAGCTACTCAGTTACCATTAAGCAAAATAGCCAATATTAAAAAGAATCTAAAAACTAAAAAACTTAATCCTAAAGATGCCAAAATAATTTTAGCTAAAGAAATCATTAGTATTTACCATAATAAACAAGCAGGGGAGATTGCGGAAAAGAAGTTTAATCGTATTTTCAAAGAGAAAAAAATTCCTTTAAAAATTCCTTATTTTAAAACTTCTAAAAAATCTTTTCCAATTCTTGATTTACTCGTGATTACAAAATTATCTCCATCTAAAAAAGAAGGCAAAAGATTAATAATACAAGGTGGAGTAAGTATAAAAATTAAGGACCAAGAATCAAAAATTAAAAATTGGCAAGAAAACATCAAGATAGAAAATGGAATGGTTTTACAAGTCGGAAAAAGAAAATTCCTTAAAATAATAATTAAATAATTTATGAAAAGAATTTTTATAAATGAAACAATAAAACATATTAATGAAAAGGTTAGAATTTGCGGTTGGGTAGATTCTCGCAGAGACCATGGAAAGATTATTTTTATTGACTTAAGAGATAGAAGCGGATTAGCCCAAATAGTATTTGCTGATAATTTAGACAAAGAAATGTATAAACTTTCAGAAACTTTAAGACCAGAATGGGTTATAGAAGTAATCGGGACAGTTAAACAAAGGCCAGAAACAATGAAAAATGAAAAGATTGAGACAGGTGAAATTGAAATAAAAGCTGAAAAACTTAAAATTTACAGTCCAGCTAAAACTTTACCATTTCCTATTGAAACTGACGGTTATGAAATTAATGAAGAAAAAAGATTAAAATATCGATATTTAGATTTAAGAAGAAATAGAATGAAAAAGAATTTAATGTCTCGATGTGAAATTATTCGCTTTATCAGAGATTATCTCTATAAAGAAGGATTTGTGGAAATAGCAACACCTCTTTTGTCCAAATCAACACCTGAGGGAGCAAGAGATTACTTGGTTCCTTCAAGAATACATCCTGGTGAATTCTTTGCTTTACCTCAATCACCCCAACAATACAAACAACTCTTAATGGTTGCTGGGATGGAAAGATATTTCCAAATAGCTCCATGTTTCCGTGACGAAGCAGCTAGGGCAGATCGTTCTCCAGGAGAATTTTATCAGTTGGACGCTGAAATGTCATTTGTAACCCAAGAAGATATTCTAATTTTATTTGAAGATTTATTTACCAGTTTAGTTAAAAAGTTATTTCCAAATCATAATATAACAAAGATTCCTTGGCCTCGTTTAACTTATGATGAAGCAATGAAAAAATATGGTAATGATAAACCAGATTTGAGAAAAAACAAAAAAGATAATAATGAACTCGCTTTTTGCTGGATTCTTGATTTTCCTTTGTTTGCAAAACAAACAAAAGAAGATTTCTTTCATGGAGCTGGTAAAAAATTAGCACCTTCTCACCATATGTTTACTGCTCCCAAGGAAGAGGATATTAAACTACTTGATAAAGACCCATTAAAAGTAAAATCTTATCAGCATGACATGGTTTTAAATGGGGTAGAGATTGGCGGGGGAAGTATTAGAATCCATGATCCTAAAATTCAAGAGAAGATATTTGAGCTAATTGGCTTTAATAAAAAACAAAAAGAGCAGTTTTCCCATTTTCTTTCTGCATTGGAATATGGAGTACCGCCTCACGGTGGAATCGCTCCTGGAATAGATAGATTAGTTAGAATATTATTAGGTGAAGATAACATTAGAGAAGTTATTGCTTTTCCTATGACTGGCGAGACTAAAGATTTGATGATGGGAGCACCATCTAAGGTATCAGAGGAACAATTAAAAGAATTACATATTAAAATAATTAATCATGCTTCCCAAAAATAAAATGTCTAAAAATATAAAACTTTTTTTAGCTTGTTTCATATTGAGTATGTGTTTTTGGTGGGGGATTGATATTTTAGAAAGAAATATTGAAGATTTTTTCTATGCAGTACAATTGGAAAAATACCCACCTTTATATGCAAACATATCTTCTTTTTCTCTTTTAGAAGA
>Ga0268281_1000634_pt1 | contig 24860 bp, 26 predicted proteins | sample saktaG_10_FD_190134 | JGI IMG/M metagenome (GOLD analysis project Ga0268281, IMG submission 190134) | Saline water microbial communities from Sakinaw Lake, British Columbia, Canada - sak_2011_5_24_50m | ecosystem: Environmental > Aquatic > Non-marine Saline and Alkaline > Saline ...
TTGCCCGTATTCTCGGTGAAGAGGGATTCGGCGTGATTACCGGCGGGGGGCCGGGCATTATGGAGGCTGCCAACCGGGGCGCCAGTGAGGCCGGTGCCAGATCGGTCGGTATGAACATCCAGCTTCCCTTTGAACAAAAACCAAACTCCTACGCCAATATAAATATTGCCTACAAATATTTTTTTATCCGAAAGGTGATGTTTGTCAAGTATGCCATGGCCTATGTTATCCTTCCCGGAGGGTTCGGCACAATGGATGAACTCTTTGAGGCCCTCACCCTTATTCAGACTAAGAGGATAAGGAGTTTCCCCGTGATCCTTATGGGAAGCGAATACTGGAAGGGGCTTGTGGACTGGATAAAAGGGACCATGCTGCCGGAGGGAAAGATATCTGAAGCGGATCTCGATCTTATTCAGGTAATCGATGAGCCCGATCAGGTGGTAAGGCATATAAAAAAGTTCGTAATCCTCTGACATGAAAGGAACATTGAAGACAGCCCTTGGCGATATCGGCAGGGGCAAAACGGCCCCCTGCTATCTCATCCACGGGGATGAGGATTATCTGGTGGAGGATGCCACGAATCGGATCATAGACGGCATTCTCCCCCCAAACCAGAAAGACCTCAATCTCTTTCATCTGGAGGGGGAGGATGAGGATATAGATGCCATATGTAACTCCCTTCTCACTCCACCCCTCATACCCGGTAAAAAAGTTGTACTTGTAAGAGACACCCGTCTCTTACATTCAAAAACCTCGTCGGCCGACGTTATAAAAGAAATCACCTCAAATATTGAGAAGGAACCCGGCAGGGCCGCGAGGGCGTTTATCTCCCTTCTGGAAATGGCGGGCTGGTCCTTTGAAGACCTGAAGGATGGGCAGTGGAAGAAGATCTCCGATGCCGACTGGAAGAGCGCGACTGGTGGCGCGACAGAGACGGACAGAGAAAAATGGCTTCCAAGGGTGATAGACCTGTGCGACAGGCTCAAGATCACAGGGGGAGGGAAACTGAAGAATACAGACAGGCTTGAAAGCGTATTGAAAGGTGGTATCCCCGATAGCAACTGCCTGATCATGACCGCCGGCGCGGCTGATAAAAGAAAGAGGCTTTTTAAGACCATGACCGACATGGGAGTCGTCCTTTTCTTCTCGAAGTCCAGGAGTGAATCAGGCCAAAAGGGTCTTTTTATGGACACAGTGAAGGACTCTCTTGCAAAAAAAGGAAAAAAGCTTACGCCGGATGCCCTTCTCGCGCTGGGCGAAAAGACGGGACGAGATCTCAGGGATTCCCTGAAAGAGATTGAAAAACTGATTGCCTACGTGGGAGACAGGGAAACCATTGACAGAAATGACATAGATGCGGTTGTAAAAAAGACCGCGGAAGATTCGGTCTTCGATCTCACCTCAGCCATTGTGGAAAAAAATGTCGGCAAGGCGCTTCAGACACTCCAACAGCTTTTTGATCAGGGAGTCAACCACATCCTTATACTCTCGATGATAGCCAGGGAAGTAAGGCTACTGCTTCAGGGGAACATAATCCTTGAGTCGAGGGATATTCCCGCTTTCCGCCCCGGTATCGATTACGGGACATTTCAGGCCGGGATCTATCCCTCGGTGAAAAATCTGGTGGACAAATATGGCCGGAAGGGTAAATGGCTTGCAACCCAGCATCCCTATGCGATCTATAAGACCTTTAGCAATGCCGGCAGATTTTCCCGGGAGGAACTTATCGGGTACATGAAACGTCTTGCCGATCTGGATCTCGCCCTGAAGTCCTCCGGCATAGACCCGGAGCTTGCGCTGAAACGCCTGATTATAGGGATGTGCCGGCAGTGAGGGGGCGCAACATGGCTTAGCGGTTTAGGCTGAAGGCTGTAGACTGAAGGATACCGATATAATTCCCTCCAAACGGGGAAAGCAGTATTTTGGAAGAGTATACTTGAATGGCTATGGTGTTATTGAGTTTCATGAGCCTTTTCTCTAACCCCGATAAACGGGATAAGTCCCACTAAGGGGGATCAGTGCGATAACGAAGTTGTTTTCCACGAGAAAGCAACTTCTATCTTACTAATGCGTTAACAAAATTATTTTCTAACTTACTAAAAGCCTTTAGCCTACAGTCTAAACAACCTGAATCGTTACCCTCACAGCTTGCTCAATCTTCTCTGCGCCTGTCTCTCTCTTTTGGGTTTTCTCTTTGCGGTGCCCTTCTTTCTGGCCCCGGATTCCGGGATATCGTAATCATCATCATTACAGGGTTCACCGCCGTGTATCATCGCCATCATCTCCTCTTCCTGCATTCTTGTCTCGAATTCAGGTGAAGATATTGCCACGCCGCCCGCCTTCACAACCGAATCCGCCACGTCTCTGTCGGATGTAACAACGATGATCTCTCCGCCCCTTCCCGCCATTGCCATCCTTTTTATGACCTCATCCGCTGTTTCACCTCTCCTGGAATATACAATATGGACACCGTCCTCCCTGAGCCGTTCTTCTCTGACAGATCCGTTTGCCCATCCGTCGAAGACCACTGTTATCTTGTGATCCTTCAGCTTTTTGTACCCGGCGACTCTCTTCATCAACCCGTTACGGCCCTCCTCCAGGCTGAACCTTTCGAGACGTTTCAGGGAATCTGATTGTCTGATGAGATTATATCCGTCTATGATGATGTGCATAATTCGAGTTGCGGGTCTCTATCAATCGCCCAGAATCGCCCGCATCTCCTTTATTGTCTGCCCATAATCCTCGCTGAGGAATATGCTGGAGCCCGCGACGAAGATATCGGCTCCGGCCTCCTTCACTGCACCTATGTTCTGAAGTGTGATTCCCCCGTCCACCTCAAGAAGGATATCGGGCGAGATGCGGTCAATCATATCCCTCGCCTCCCTTATCTTGGGCAACATACTTTCTATGAATTCCTGTCCCCCGAATCCGGGGTTCACAGTCATGATAAGCAGCAGGTCAATGTCGCCGATAACCTGTTCAATATCGACTAACGGGGTCGCGGGGTTGATCGAAACGCCGGCTTTTGCTCCTGCCTCCCTGATCAGGTGGACTGTCCGGTGAAGGTGAGCGGTCGCTTCGGCGTGCACGGTAATGATATCGCTCCCCGCGTCAGCGAAGCTTTGAATATATCTGTCGGGGTCATCTATCATCAGGTGGACATCGAGAGGAACGCGCGCAGTCTTCTTTATGGATGCCACGACAGGAGGGCCTATGGTAATATTAGGAACAAAATGTCCATCCATGACGTCCACATGGATCAGATCCGCCCCGGCGTCTTCGACCGCGAGGATTTCCTCACCGAGTCTGCTGAAATCGGCAGACAATATTGATGGCGCGATCTTTTTCATATCAAAATCTCATAATGAGGGAATGTGTCACACCTGTGTCAACTTCTTTTACAGTCAACCGAAGCTCTTTTGCCTGCTCTTTGGCCTCTCCCGGAAAAAATATAAAACCGTGAGATATGTCATCCGGAGGTACAGGCCTGTCTTCCAGAGATCTGTCATGCAGATCTTCGCCTATCTGGTGAGGCGCCCTTTCATCGGCTAATCCCTTGGCCCCACCCATGGCAATCCCCGCGGCAGCACCGATGGCTGCTCCCTTACCCACCGCCTCGCCAATGCTGGTCCCGGTCACTATCCCTATCGCCGCACCAATAACAGCGCCCGCAGCGCCTGCCAGCAGACTGGTTTTTGCTCCTTCCGGGAGAATTTCTCCATATTCCGATTCCTTTGCTATCCGGTCATAAGCTATTTCCTGATTAAGGATCGGCCACAGGTTGTTCTGGATGTCCACCAGATAAGTCCTGCCCGCGACAATTTTCAAGGGATGATTCCCCCTGTTGTCAAAGATCACCTGGACGGGAAGCACTCCCGAACCTACCATATCAAATCCGAAAGCGGCCTTCGCCTCTTCCCGGGTGTATGCCTTGGCCGCTATAGTGGCTCCCGCCACCTCCGTCGCGTTCGAGTAGGCGCTCGGCATTTTAAAGGGCACAACTTTTCTCTCATACCTTGCGCATCCCACAATCGTAATAAGGACAAAAAGAATGGTCCCCAGCATATAAGCCCTGTTTGTTCGTGTCATGGTCGATTTTCCTCTCTGCTGATTTTACGTGCGTTAATATGGTGAATCCTATTATTTTTTGCTGTGCCTGTCAATCCGTTTCGTGAAGACTTGACAGAAGGCTAAAAGATCATTATGTTCCACCAACCATGAACTGCTTACTTTATAATGTATTGCTGTTTATCGCAGCCTTCCTCGTTGTACCATTTTTTGCGGTGAAAATCGTGTTTGCTGGAAAATACAGAAAGAGTATCGGCCCCAAGTTCGGGCTCATTCCGCGGGGCGTCTTCGAAGAAATGAAAGGTTCGCCCCGGATATGGGTGCATGCGGTGTCGGTGGGAGAGGTTACCGCTGCCGCTCCCATAGTTTCATCGCTGAGAGAGATGTATCCCGAGGCATGCATTGTCCTCTCCACAAGCACGGAGACCGGCCAGGAGATGGCGCGAAGCCTGATCACGGACGCCACATCACATATCTACTACCCCCTCGACATCCCCATTGTTGTCAGACGGGTCATGGACAGGGTGAACCCGGATATATTTGTTCCAGTCGAGACAGAGATATGGCCCAACTTCGTACGCATCTGCAGTGAGAGGGAAATTAAAATAGCGATGGTAAATGGCCGGATTTCTCCCCGCTCCTTCAGGCGGTACAGAAAGACAAAATTTTTCTGGAAGCGGATTATGAATATGATCGGCACGATAGGGGCCATATCCGCGATTGACGCCTCAAGGTTGGAGACCCTGGGAGTGGAACCATCCAAGATCCATGTTTTGGGAAACGCGAAGTATGACAGCCTTGCCGCAAGGGCGGATGAATCTCTGAGGAACGAAATGGAGGCAAAACTGGATATACCTCACGGAACAAAGGTCTTCGTGGCGGGCAGTACGCATGAGGGCGAGGACGATGCGGTTCTTAGAGCCTATCGGGGCCTGCTTGAAAGATATCCTGATATGCTTATGGTTATCGTCCCGCGGCATCCAGAGAGGGGCAACGCGGTATTTTCTCTTGCGAAGGATGCGGGTTTTGATGACTGCATTACAATGACAGGGATAAACAGGGGCGAGAGGCGTTCCGGCCAGCGGATTATCATTGTTGACGTTATAGGAGAGCTCTTCAAGGTTTACAGCCTCGCCACCATGGTCTTCTGTGGCGGGAGCCTGGTTCCCAGGGGAGGACAGAACATCCTGGAGCCCGCTGCGTGGGGAAAGGTCGTCCTCTATGGCCCCTCAATGGAAGATTTTATTGATGAGCGAGAAAGGCTGGAGATGGCAGGGGGGGGTATTACCATCAGGGACGGCAGTGAACTGCTGGGCGAGATGCTGAAACTGGTGGAAGATCCCGAGACCCTCCGCAGGAAAGGCGAAGCGGGGCGTGAGATAGTTGCCTCCAACAAGGGGGCCGCGCTAAGATACGCCGAAATGATAGGGCACCACTTGAAAGGATAGTTTACAGTTGTCGGTTCACAGTTGACGGTTGAAATTGTGAAAGAAGCTCTGCTTTGACAAAAGGTGGATTCGTCGCCTGCGCTCCTTAATACACCCTACGATTTACTAAAAACCTTTTTTAACTGTAAACCGGTAACCGTCAACCGTCTTTCCCTTGACCCCTCTTCCATTATCCCTCCGCCCGTTTCAGGCATTCGTTCCACCGGCTGTTCACCGATGTCTGGAGGCTGTTCAGCTGTTCAATGCTCATCTTTTTGAATCTTCCCTGTCTCTCAACATAATTGACGAGGGGAAGAAGTTTCCCCCTTTCCGCCATGATCTTGCTCCTGCCGGTGAAGCGAAACCGGTCGTTCTCTATTTCGAAGAGAATGAACAGACCTGTTTCAACGGCGAGCCTTGCGATCTTAACTGTATCCTTTGTAGGATAGTCCCACCCCGGAGGACATGGGGTATCGATATGGATGTACCGCGTTCCCCTTATCCTCTTGGCCTTAACGAATTTTTCATACAGGTCAGCCGGATAGGCGGGCGAGACGGTGGCCAGATAGGGAATATGGTGGGCCTCCATGATCTTCAGAAAATCCTTCTTCGGCTCCTGTTTTGTCAGGACGGGTGTGGTTGTGGTTATAGCGCCCATGGGTGTCGCACCGGAGCGCTGCGTCCCTGTGTTCATGTAGGCCTCATTGTCATAACACGCGAATATAAAGTTGGTGTTTCTCTCCGCCGCTCCGCTCAGAGACTGTATGCCGATATCATACGTTCCCCCGTCACCTGAAAGCGCCAGAACGGTTATATCCCCTTTCCCCAGGGCGTCAAGGCCAGCCACAATACCGGAGGCGGACGCGGCGTTGCTTGCAAATGTAGTGTTCAGAGCGGGTACGATTACTGATGTGGTGGGATACAACCCGTGAAGCACACACAGACAGCTTGGCGGTATCGCCACAATCGTATTTTCCCGCAGGGCCTTCAGGATGTATCTGTACGCGAGAGAAAGCCCGCAGCCCTGACATGCCCTGTTTCCCGGCAGGATATACTCCTTGTCATTTATCTTGAATATGTTTTCATTCATTTTTTGTCCTGTGATGGTGTCTGTTCCTAGTTTCAAGTTGCGAGTTACCCCTTACCCGTTGTCTTCATCCTTCATCCCTCAGCCCAGTATAACAGTTGAGCCATACTGTTTTATTACCAGCATCACCGGCCCTGGTAGATTCGAGGGTTGCCCTTGCCGCGTCCACAATCTCTCCGGTCTTGACATCCCTTCCTCCCAGTCCCGCTATGTAATCGTGGATGGGAGCCTTGATATCCGTGCCGTAGAAGGCTGCTTTCAGGTCCGAGCAGACTCCCCCTTCATAACCATAGCTGATACACTTTTCAAAGACCGCGATGGCTGTTGCCTTTTTGAACGCCTGCGCAACCTCCGCCTTTGGAAAAGGTCTGTAGGCCCTGATCCCCACAACTCCGGCTCTGATCCCCTCGGCACGCAGCACGTCAGAGGCCAGTGTGGCCTCGGTGGCAATGGAGCCCATTCCCGTCAGTATCAACTCGGCGTCTTCGGTCATATATTCCCAGATCAGACCACCATGGTCCCGACCGGTTATCTCTGCCCATTCCCTGCTTGCGCTCCTGATTACCTCTCCGGATTTTTCGAACGCGGCCTGCAGCTTGTATCTCATCTCCATGTAACCGTCGCAGAGAATGCCTTCCGAGTTTTCCCTCCTTGTCGGAAAAAACACGGGGTTGATCGTCCTCGGATCGTCCGGGGAAAGGATAGTATGGGGCTTGTATGGAGGCAGAAATTTCTTTACCATTCTGGCATCCGGCACCTCCACGGGCATCATCGTGTGAGAGAGGATAAAACCGTCGTAGCAAACCATTACCGGGATATAGACCTCTTCCGCTATGCGGTATGCCTGTATGATGGTGTCGAGAATCTCCTGGTTGTCTCTGCAGTATATCTGTATCCATCCTGTGTCTCTCTGCGAGAAGGAGTCCTGCTGATCATTAAAGATGGACCAGGGAGCCCCCACCCCTCTGTTTACACAGCACATGACGACCGGCAGCCTGGAGCCCGCCGCCCAGTGCAGCTGCTCATGCATATATAGGAGGCCATTGGAGCTTGTCGCTGTAAACACCCTGGCACCCACCGCAGATGCCGATATGCAGACGGTCAGAGAGGAGTGCTCGCTTTCCACCCTGACATATTCCGCTTTCAGATCCCCCCTCTCGACATATTCGGACAATTTCTCCGCGAGGCTGGTCTGGGGTGTTATAGGATAGGCCGCGATGACGCCGGGCCTGGCAAGTTTCACCGCCAGCGCTGCCGCCTCATTCCCCGTGATGATACGGGTATCATTCATCAGCATCCTCCTCTCTCACCATCTTTATGGCGTTGGGGGGGCATTCCTCCGCGCAGATACCGCATCCCTTGCAGTAATCCATGTCGATCTTAACCGGTATCGTCATGGATACAACCCCTTCCGGGCAATAGAGCCAGCACAGAAAGCAGGCCGGTTTGCCTTTGACCTCCGGTATGCATTTCGTGTTGTCGATCACGGGCCTTAAATCTCTCCACTCACCCGTCCTGCCCGCCTCGCCGACGGCCGGTGTGCAGACGCCTGATACATTGGTGTCAGTATTTTCCATTTTCGCTCCTCTTCTGAGTTTCGGGTTACTCCTTGCCCTTGACGTAAAGCGTTCTTTCAAAAGCCGCTCGGATGGCCTGAAAATTAAAGGACGCCTTGTCCTGCGGCATCTTCTTTCTTATTCCCTTTTCGATATTTTCAAGAGAGACAAGACCCGATGCCATGGAGAGCGCTCCAAGGAGGGGGGTATTCACAACGGGAGCCCCACTCATACTGAGATGGTGCTCCCTTGCTATCCCGGCGGCGTCGACCGTTGCCACCGAAAAGCCCCCTTTGGTCCCGATCTGCTCCGGCGTCAGAGTCGTATTGACAATGACCAGACCATTTTCTTTAATCCTTCCCGCACCGGTCGCGACATCAAGGAGGGATTCGTCCAGGATGACGGCAATATCGGCAGAAGCGATCTGCGAAAAGGTCCTGACCGGCTCGTCTGATATCCTTGTTGAGGCGGTGAGGGGAGCGCCTCGCCTCTCCGGCCCGAAAGTGGGCGCGGATGTAACGCCCCGGAACCCCTGGATATAAGCCGCCTCCGCTAAAATCTGCGCCGCCAGGACAACCCCCTGGCCGCCCCTGCCATGCCATATTATTTCGTACATTGCCATTGCTTTCCCCCAAAAAAAAGGCCATGAGACTTTCGCCCATGGCCCTTCAAATCTTTATCTGTTGTTTCGTTATATTACAGAGATGACAGGCCGCGGGTATTTACCCCTGCTAAGAGCGAGGCTAAGCAAGCTGGATAAATTCAAAAGCCCTTTCGCGGAAAAATCTGTCACCTGACACTTCCCTTTCACAAAAAGATGGTTGTGTCTATCTCAGAAATGTTTAAAAGTCAAACGGAAAACTTTCTCAATCAGATGATCCGCCCAGTCATACATCGGACGTCTTCAGGGCTTCTGTCTGATAATGGGTATTCAGGGCATCAATGATGGCGCTGATATCTCCATCAAGAATATTTTCCAGATTATACATGGTAAGCCCGATCCTGTGGTCTGTCATCCGCCCCTGGGGAAAGTTGTAGGTTCGTATCCTCTGGCTCCTGTCTCCGCTCCCCACCTGTTGTTTCCTCGTCTCGGAGATCGCGTCATCCTGTTCCCCGCTTACCTGTTCAAAAAGCCTGGCCCGGAGTACATTGAGGGCCTTTGCCTTGTTCTTATGCTGCGATTTTTCGTCCTGACAGGTTACCACAAGTCCTGTTGGAAGATGAGTAATTCTTACCGCGGAATCTGTGGTGTTGACGCTCTGCCCCCCATGGCCTGTGGAACGATAGACGTCTACCCTAAGGTCATTCGGGTCAATAGTCACTTCCACTTCTTCTGCCTCAGGAAGAACTGCAACCGTCACAGCGGATGTATGGATTCTCCCCTGTGTCTCGGTAACTGGAACCCTCTGTACACGGTGAACACCGCTTTCGTATTTCAATCTGCTGTACGCGCCATCTCCCTCAACAAGGAGTATGACTTCCTTAAATCCTCCCACGCCTCCAGATATACTGGAGCTCATAATTTCCACTTTCCAGTTACATTTTTCCGCGTACCTGGTATACATTCTGAAAAGATCTCCGGCAAAAAGTCCTGCCTCATCTCCTCCTGTGCCAGCCCTTATTTCCAGAAAGACATTTCTCTCGTCATTTGGATCTGTTGGAAGCAAAAGAAGTTTCAACTTTTCTTCCAGAACCTGTAGTTTTTTCCGCAACTGGGGGATCTCGTCTTTTGCCATCTCCCGCAGCTCTTCATTCCCATCTTTGAGAAGATCTTTATTGTCCTCAATCTGAGAGGTTATATCTTCATACTCTCTGTAGGCCTGCACAATATCGGAAATGCCGGCATGTTCCCTGGCGTACTTCCGGTATTCACCATAATTGCCGATTACGGCGGGATCGCTCAACAATCCTTCCAGATCTTGATATCTTTTCTCGATTTCACTAAGCTTTGTCAGCATACTGTTCTTCCCGGATTGATGACGATTTTCTTCAGAAGGGGATGACTAACGGACAGCCCTTAAGGGCCGGAAGATACCTGATAAAAAGCAACTGTTCAGGGTCACAAAGGCACAAAGAAAGAATAGAGGCAAGCATCTTGCAAAAGATTGTCAGCAGAAAACCCTCTTTGTGCCTGATCAGTTACACCTGTTACTTCTGCTCAAGGTTGGCATATCTGCGATTGAACTTCTCGATCCTTCCAGCAGTATCCATTATTTTCTGTTTTCCAGTAAAAAATGGGTGACACTTTGAGCATATCTCAACCTTGGTATCACCTTTGGTGGATCTCGTCTCAATAACATTCCCGCAGACGCATGTTATCTTTGCTTCCTTATATTCCGGATGAATATTCTTTTTCATAGTTCCTGTCAGCCTCCCTCGGCATTTAAAAAACCGTCATTATATCCATATCAAAATGAATTTCAAGAAAATAATTCCCAAATCACTGATTCATGGACTTAAAAAATTCCTTGTTGGTGCTTGTTCTTTTTACCTTATCAATGATAAATTCCATGGCATCCACAGGGCTCATCTCCTGCAGGAGCCTCCTCAGTATCCACAATCTGTTCAGATTTTCCTTGTCGATCAGCATCTCCTCTTTTCTTGTACCGGAACGGACAAGATCGAACGCGGGAAAGATTCTCCTGTCTGAGATTCTTCTATCGAGATGCAGTTCCATATTCCCTGTTCCCTTGAATTCTTCAAAGATAACATCATCCATCCGGCTTCCCGTATCGATAAGGGCCGTCGAGATTATTGTGAGACTGCCACCTCCTTCAATATTCCTCGCGGCGCCGAAAAACCTCTTCGGCTTGTGCAGGGCGTTGGAATCAACACCACCGGAGAGCACCTTACCGCTTGGCGGCACAACGGAGTTATAGGCCCTGGCCAGCCGGGTAATGCTGTCCAGAAGTATAACAACATCCCTGTTGTGTTCTACCAGGCGTTTGGCTTTTTCGATAACCATCTCCGCGATCTGGACATGCCGTGTGGCAGTTTCATCAAAGGTTGAAGAAATAACCTCTCCGGAAACGCTTCTCTCCATATCCGTCACTTCTTCAGGACGTTCATCTATCAGGAGAACCATAAGGACGGCCTCTGCGTGATTGGCTGTAATACTGTTGGCAATATCTTTCAAAAGGACTGTTTTCCCTGTTCTGGGTGGAGAAACGATAAGGCCTCTCTGCCCTTTGCCTATCGGTGTAAAAATATCCATAATCCTTGTCGAGTAGTTCTCCGGATCCGATTCCAGCATCCATTTTTCTTCGGGATACAGTGGTGTCAAATTATCAAAGAGTATCTTACCTCTGGCCGCCTCCGGGGCCTCAAAATTTATGGATTCCACCTTCAGGAGGGCAAAATATTTCTCTCCCTCTTTCGGAGGCCGCACCTCCCCGCATATCGTGTCCCCCGTTCTCATCCCGAATCTGCGTATCTGAGAGGGGGAAACATAGATATCATCGGGCCCCGGAAAATAGTTATAACTTACCGACCTGAGAAATCCGAATCCATCCGGAAGTGTTTCCAAAACTCCCTCTCCCGTGATGACGCCATTTTTCTCTGTCTGGTACTGGAGAATTGCGAAGATAAGATCCTGCCTTTTCATCCCGCTCGTACCAGCTATGTTAAGCCCCTTAGCCAATTCATTGAGCTCACCTATGGATTTGTTTTTGACCTCTGAAATGTTCATATATCTTTCCTTTATTGTATGGTTCTGATGCCGGGTTTTAATAGTTATACTTCAGGGGATGCACATAGATGCCTTCCCCCCAATTCAGGCGGGTATTGTATTTATTTATCTCCTTGAAACCTTATGAAAAGCATAAAAACAGATCCTGGAAATGAAGCAGAATTCCTTTGAAGTGTAAACTTTTTTAAAATCTAAACATTGCGAATCCGGTTGATTGCGCCACAGAACAAATCCCTAGGTTACAGTGAAACAGACTTGGAATTGCTAAAAGACCTCCGGCATCTATGATGCACGTCACAATGTCCTTTTATTTCCGGTAGCTAATCTGGTCTCCTGAAATACTTCGGAAGGAAGGATTTAGCACACAACCTTAATGAAAGCCCCGTCTATACTAAACCGGCGGACATGTCAAGGATTTTTTCACGTTATGCCAAGCGGGCAGTTTATCGTAACATTATAAAGTTAATTTGTCTTCCCGTTCCGCCATTCTCCCCCCTGTGCGAGAAGAAGGTGCCCCTGTTACAGGACGTGCAGATATCAGCAGAAAATATATTGTCCGAGGGGACGCCCTTGCCAAGCAACTGGGATCTGTTGGCGGCGGGAAGATCAAGCATCCATTTCCCCTCTTTTTTACCTTCGGTGAAGAAAGACTCTCTGTTCGGGTTGTTATCAAAGTGATGAAAAATAGTTTCATCAACCTCGTAGCAGCAGGGGCCTATGGCGGGACCTATGACAGCCAGGATATCTGACGGCCTGGAGAAAAATTCTTTCATGAAAGTGTCTATGGACTTAGCCACAATTCCCAGGGATGTTCCCTTCCATCCCGCGTGCACCGCCCCGACCACCCGCTTTGCGCGATCGGCAAGAAGCACCGGAACGCAGTCGGCCGTCTTTATGCCGACAGACACGCCGGGCATCGAAGAAATAATGCCGTCATATTCGAGCTTTTTACCATGCCGCCAATCCTGCGTCTTTTCATCAACAATCAGAAGCCTGTCTCCGTGGACTTGATTGACAGTAATGAAATTTTGTTCCTGGATGTCAAAGGCGGAGCGGAGGATCTCCCTGTTTTTCAAGAGATGTTCTTCGGTGTCACCCGAACGCGTGCCGAAGTTGAGGTTGGACAGCTTTCCCCCGCTTGTGCCGCCCCATCTGGTACAAAACGCGTGGGTTATAAAATCGCACCCACCAAGCTCCAGACACTCCAGATACCGCACATCATCTCTCCTGGAAAATCTGAACGCGTCCGATGTGCCATATCTATGATCCGGGTTTTTAAACATTATTTCTCGCTATTCCGAAGCTCATCACATACCTGCGCCATATCATCTGGAAGCGGAGATGAAAAATCCATAAGGTCGCCTGTGATCGGATGATGGAAGCACAATTTGCTCGAATGGAGAGCCTGCCTGCGAATCTTCCTCAACGCCACCTGCCGGATATTATCTTTTACCGCTTCGATTCTTTTTTTCGAATTACCATAAACAGCGTCCCCGACAATAGGATATCCTATGGCGTTCAGGTGCACCCGGATCTGATGTGTCCTTCCTGTCTCAATCCGGACAGCAAGGAGTGTGGCGATATTGTAGCGTTCCTCTACACTCCAGCGGGTCAGAGATTCTTTGCCCCTTCTGCTGTTAGTGGACATCTTCTTCCTGTCCACAGGATGCCTCCCTATGGACAGATCGATTACCCCCTCTTCTTCTTTCATATCTCCATGCACAAGAACCCTGTAGGTTTTTTTCACGAGATGTTCTTTGAACTGTTTTGCCAGCCCGGTGTGGACCTCATCCGACTTCGCGACCACCATGAGCCCCGATGTGTCTTTGTCCAGTCGATGTACTATACCGGGCCTTTTAACACCGCCAATGCCGGAAAGATCCCCGCAATGAAACAAAAGGGCATTGACAAGTGTGCCACTGCGGTTTCCTGCCGCGGGATGGACGACCATGCCATAGGGTTTGTTCACCACGAGGATGTGCGCGTCTTCATAGATGATATCAAGGGGTATTTCTTCCGGAGCAAGGTCACATTCCTTCGGCTCTTCCCTCCGAACAATGACCATATCGCCCATCTTCAGACGACAGGCCGGTTTTGGTTCAGTTCCGTTTACCCGCACCTGCCCTTCATCAATAGCCCTCTTAACCCGCGAACGCGTAACGAAAACGCCCTTTTTAGACAAAAAAATGTCAAGTCTCTCTCCACTCTCAGAGGGAGACACACTGAGCTTGAATTCTCTGTCATCTACGGATGTCATTTTCTTTTTCATCGGGAAACCGGTCGGAAAACATAAAAATCGAAAGCATTAAAAGCCAAGGTCCTGAAAATCACGCAAGCCCCGCTATGTGTTTCATTCCTTCCTCTATAAAAACAAATTCTTCTTCAGTTATCGTCCTCAGATCGAGGAGGACTCTGTCTTCGAATATCCTCGCAATTATGGGAACTTCCAGCTTCCTTAATCTTCTTTCCATCCTGCTAGTCGGGATGCCGCGAGAGCTTACAGTCACGACAACGGTGGGAATCTCCTGCGTGGGAAGCGATCCGCCACCGGCCATGGAATGCTCTTTCATAATGGAGAAGGTCAGGTCTTTCAGGGATAATTCCTCCAGCAGACCCAACAGCCTGCGCGCCCTTTTTTCGACATCGGCGACCGATTCCGTCAGCGACCGCAAAACCCTTACATCGCACACCGCCCTGTCGAGATCCAGATAATGCATCATAGTTGCCTCAAGGGCCGCAAGGGTCAATTTATCTATTCTCAGGGCACGATTGAGAGGATTCTTCTTTATCCTGTCCAGTATCGTCTTTTTGCCCAGGATTACCCCAGCCTGCGGTCCACCGAGGAGCTTGTCGCCGCTGAATGTCACCACATCCACACCCGTCTTCAAGACCTCCTGAACCGTCGGTTCCTTTTCAAAACCATATTTATCCAAAGGCACAAAGCATCCGCTCCCCAGATCATTCATTACAGGAATGTCTTTCTTTTTGCCAAGCGCTACCAGTTCATCCAGACTTATCTCATCCGTAAAGCCGAGCACCTTGAAGTTACTTGTATGAACCTTAAGAATCAAACCGGTATTGCCGCACACCGCATTCTCGTAGTCCGAAAAATGCGTGCGGTTGGTGGTGCCCACCTCTCTGAGAATGGCCCCGCTTTTTTCCATAACCTCGGGAATACGAAACGCTCCCCCTATCTCAATAAGCTCTCCCCTCGAAACGATCGCTTCTTTCCCCTCCGACAGGGCATTGAGGGCAAGGAGGACAGCGGCGGCGTTATTGTTGACGATTATGGCATCTTCCGCTCCCGATACGCAGCAGAGTATCTCCTTCACATGGTCGTATCTTATCCCGCGTTTCCCCTTGTCAAGGTTGAACTCAAGGTTTGAATAGCCTTCGCTGACATCAATAATCCTTTTCAGGGCCTCCCCACAGAGAGGGGCCCTTCCCAGATTGGTATGCAGGATGATTCCGGTGGCATTCACCACACGGCGGAGGCTGTAGTCATGAAGGGCAAGCAACTTTTTTTGCACCTCCCGCGCCGCCCTGTCAGGGGAAAGAGGCCTGGGAGTTTTTCCACCGCCTTTCCCCGAATCCAATATGTCCTTCCTCATCTCGTCTACAACCTGGCGGCATTTTTCTACCACGATATCCCTTGAAACACCTTCAAACGCGCCGTCATTTTCGAGAATGAGGAGCACCTCGTCAATCTTCGGAAGGGTTTTCAGTAACTCTCTGATCTTGTCATCCATTTTATTCCCTATCTCCCCAAGCAGAAGTCGCGGAAATTGTTGACTGCGGTGAAAAATTCCCGCATCATTATGACCCAATAATATCTGCCACGGTCCGTAAGGTAAAAAGTGCCGCGCTTGTAGCGCAATCCTCCGACCAGCATAAATGCGGCTATCTCTTTCCAGAGATAGCCGATGCTCCCGCTACTATATTTCTTCCTCAAGAAGGAGATATCCAGTTTAAGACCAAACAGCTTCATCAGAAAGTCGTAGTTCGCCTGTTGCCGAGGTGTAAAATCACGCGCCGCCATCAATGGAAGTCCTCCCCTGTCCAGCATCTCAATATATCGAGGTATGTCGAAGGTGTTCGCATAACTTCTACCATCCATGTATCCGATAGAGCCGCTGCCCAGACCGGCATATTCGTCATAATCCACTATATACTCATCAACCATAGTTCCTCTCCTGGAAAAACACCACGCCGAGGAAAAACGGTAGTAAGGGGAAAGTCTTTTGGAAATCAGTTGATAGAACCTCTTTTCCTTCCTGTAATCAACCATCCCCAGCGTTCTCTCCACCTTCCTGCGCGTGGATTCCGAGACCATCAGGGGATAATAGGTCACTTGATCAACACCTGTATCGATCAGAATATCCAGGTCTCTGACCAGAATCTCTTCGGTCTGGACAGGAAAGTTAAAAATCATATCGGCATTCAAGGTATCGAACTGCCCCGATATTTCCGCAATCCTCCCGGCAATTGTGTCGCCGCTCCCATATTTCTCATATCTGCCCATTGCCTTCAAAAGCCCGTCATCAAAGCTCTGTACCCCAACCGAAAGCCTGTTAACACCGATCTTCCTGAGGATATTAACATTCTCCTGTGTGAGATGGTTGGGATTGGTCTCCACTGAAATCTCCCGGATGTTGAAACAATCCGCTGCCAGTATCAGGGTTTTCTCCAGTTCATCCATCATTATCGTCGGTGTTCCCCCGCCCACATACACACCGGTGAAGTTATAATCTTTATCCCTGTAAAGTTTTATCTCTTTTCTGAGGGCGGCGTGATACCTCCGGCAGAGATCTTTATCGAACACAATCCTGTTAAATGAGCAGTATGGACACAGGCTTTCACAGAATGGAATATGGAGATAAAGAAGCCTTCCATGATTTGCATTCCCCTGTGGGAGAAATGCACCCATCCTTTCCTCAAACCGCATGGCCCGGGAAAATTCCCGTTTTGTCGCTGCTGTTATAATCCTGCCTATCAATTCAACTAACTCCACCTCTATTTACATTGCTACGTTGTGACTATCAGGATTCTCGTATTATTTCAATACTATTGAAATAACAATCCCATGGTGTTATAAAATAGAAAATCGAAGACAGAAAGGCTCTGTGTAAGAAAAATGAAGACTTGGAAATTATGGGAAGATGAAAAGATCAATGAAGAGGAGGCAAGGCTTCTGAGGAGACATGCTGATGAGATTCCGATTCCCTTTGATGAAGAGGGAAAGAGAGACATCGAAATCCTTGTCGACGCGTTTACCGGAAGGGATGACGCCGCGGGGCTTGCCGCTCCGCAGATAGGGATAAGCAAACGGGTCGTGGTATTCAAGAATGGGAACTTCAACGACAAAGCACCGATAAAAAAAGGCGGAGGCAATTATGATGTCCTTGTAAACCCGAGGATCACACAGATAAGGGGAGACATGGAAAAGACACGGGAGGCCTGCCTTTCCTGCCCCGATATAAGCGCCGACGTCGCCAGGGCTACCTCCATAAAGGTTAAGGCGTACAGCGAAAAAGGAGAGAAGATAAACAAACGTTACACGGGATTTCTCGCCCGGGTTGTTCAGCATGAGCTTGACCACCTTGATGGAAAGCTCATCGTCGACCGTGGAACAACGATCTACTTTCCCAAAGAGAAGTCTAACTTTTTCGACAAGATCTTCAAGGATGAATGAAACCACAGCATTCCATTTGTGTAGCTGTCATATTTGGCTCATCTTCCGATTAGTTGTAGCTAATTAAGGCAAAACAAGCGCGTTAGCGCTAAAAGGGTTCAAGGAATCAAGGATTCAAGGGTTCGAGGATAAAGGAAGAAAGACAACCCCTTGGCCCCTGGAATCCTCGGACCCTCTTCTTTTAGTGAGAGGTTCGTATGCCACTGACCAAAGACCATCTGAACAGATACACCGACGCCCTGTTGTGGGGACTGTTAAAGGCCAGGACGGGACGGTTCAAACGGGGCAACATCGTTTTGATTCGATACGAATTGCCCGCTTTGAGCCTTGCCGAAATTCTTTACGATAAGTTGCTCGACATGGGGATGAATCCCATTCCCCGCGCCGGTCTTACCGCAAACATGGAACGCTGTTTCTTTGACAGCGCGAACCAGCGGCAACTCGTCTTTCATCCTCCAGGGGAAAAAGAGCTATATGAATCGCTCAATGGGAGCATCTTTATCTGTGCCCCCGAATCCCTTACCCACTTAAAAGACGCAGATCCCAAAAAGATAGCAAAGTCACTGATCGCGAGAAAAGGGTTGCGAGAGATTCTGGACAGGAGAGAAGAAATCGGCGAGTTCGGCTGGACACTGTGCACATTTCCAACACCGGAACTCGCAAGAAACGCAAACCTTACCCTTGCGGAATATACCGACCAGATAATAAAGGCATGTTTTCTGGATAGCAATGACCCGGCCTCCAGATGGGAAACAGTATACAGGGAGGCCGACACGATAAAAAAATGGTTGAACGGCATGGCAGTTTCGTACTATCATATCCAGTCTGAAAATATCGACCTTCGTATAAGACCGGGAGAAAAAAGAAAGTGGATAGGTGTTTCAGGTCATAATATGCCGAGTTTCGAGCTTTTCCTCTCTCCCGACTGGAGAGGGACAAAGGGTTACTACTTCGCCAACCAGCCCTCTTTCAGAAGCGGAAACTACGTGGAGAACATAAGGCTTGTCTTTGAAAAGGGTCACGCCGTCAAAATTGAGGCCTTAACCGGCGAAGACTTTACAATACAACAACTGTCCATGGACAGAGGGGCAGGCAGGGTTGGAGAATTTTCCCTTACCGACAGGCGCTTTTCCAGGATCGACAGATTCATGGCAGACACCCTCTTCGACGAAAATTACGGGGGCCAATGGGGAAACTGTCATATAGCCCTCGGGGCGTCTTTCTCCGAAACATACACTGGAGATCCCGCCGAATTGACGAAGGACATGAAAAAAAAGCTTGGGCTTAACGACTCGGCCCTGCACTGGGACATGGTAAACACCGAGAAGAAAACAGTAAAAGCACATCTATCAGACGGGAAGACCATCACAATTTATGAAAACGGCACCTTTTGTTGTTAGTCCCTTAGTTGTGAAGTCATTGCAAAAACGGCAAGAGAATTAAATCCAATCACGAAAACACAAAAAAAGAAAGAGAGCAATCAGATCCTGTTTTTTCGGTTTTCATAATCCCTTGCTTTCGTGATAAAAGACATCTTGTTTGGTTCCGACTTGTCCGGGTTAGGTTGCATAGAGAGGAAAGCAGATGCTAAAGACTGTCTTTGAAAACTCTCCGATACCGACGTTTGTTATAGGCAGGGATCACAAAATAATATACTGGAACAGGGCGCTCGAGAAAATGAGCGGCATTACGGCCAGAGAAGTGGTCGGTTCTGAAGATCAGTGGAAGGCTTTCTACCGTGAATATAGGCCCACCATGGCCGATCTTATCGTAAATGATCGCCAGGGCGACATTCCGTTGTGGTACCTGGGCAAGTACAAAAAATCACATTTGATAGAAGATGCCTATGAGGGTACGGATTTTTTCCCGGAACTGGGAGGGAGAGGCAAGTGGCTGCGGTTTACCGTCTCCGCGCTGAGGGACGCGGCAGGGACCATCTTAGGGGCAGTGGAAACCCTTGAAGATGTAACGGACCGTAAGCTTGCCGAGGATGCGCTGAGAGAAAGTGAAACCATGTACCGGGCATTGAGCATCACCGATGCGCTTACAACTCTTTATAATTCGAGGTATTTCTACGACCAGTTACGATTAGAGATTGAGCGGGCGGATCGTTACGGTCATCCCCTCTCCCTTCTTCTCCTGGATATCGACAATTTCAAAAAATTCAACGACTCATATGGACACCTCGAAGGAGATGTGGTTCTTGTCAGACTGGGAGAGGTCATCCGGCGATGCCTGCGAAAACCGGATTCCGCATACCGGTTCGGGGGAGAGGAATTTACCGTTATCCTGCCCGAAACAACCGGAGACGCGGCATCCTTCCTCGCGGAAAGGATACGGGAGGAATTCGAGAATGAAGGCTTTTACCCCCTGGGCGGAGGGAAAACAGTGTTCAAGACCGTGAGCATTGGGGTGGCCCAGTATATATTTCAAGAGGAATCGAGGATGTTTTTAAAACGGGCAGACGCCAACATGTACCACGCCAAGGGGCAGGGGAAAAACCGGGTATTCTACCGGAACGAATAGGACAGCTTGAAAAACCGGAAACCCTGCAATACTGAACTTAAATTCTTGACAATTGGGTTATTATGTACTATTTCGCCGCCTTTTGTGCCGGTTCATCGGATATAGTATGTCGATTATTCTAAACACTTCTCCCATCCTTAGGATACTTATTGTCTTCGTCCTCGTCCTCATCGCTATCAGGAAAAATGTCTCTCTGGGAAATGCATTCCTCCTGGGGGCTATCCTTACAGGTGTGCTCTTCGGATTGACGCCGGGCGCGATGCTTTTCTCAGCCGCCGGCTCGATCTTGATGCCCAAAACCCTTTCCCTTGCCGCTGTAGTCACGCTCATACTCGTCCTCAGCAGCAGCATGGAGCAGGGGGGACATATGGATAGGCTCCTCAGCAATTTTCGCGGTCTCGTGGCAAATCCCAGACTGAACCTCGCCATATTCCCGGCCCTTATCGGCCTTCTCCCCATGCCCGGGGGCGCGGTATTTTCCGCCCCCATGGTAAAAGAGCTGGGAAATAAAAGTCAGCTCAAGCCGGATCAACTCAGCTTCATCAACTACTGGTACCGCCATATCTGGGAATACTGGTGGCCCCTCTATCCTGGGATACTCCTTGCTGTGACACTGGCGGACATGGATCTCGGGACAATTATGATGGTTATGTGGCCATTCACCATTGTGGCCGTTTCTCTCGGTTCTCTTTCCATAAAAAGGGGTGACCTTAAACACGCGGCGGGTAAAAGAGATAAGAGCCGTTCCGTGGGACCATTTTTAAAAGGACTTATCCCCATCCTCATGGTGATATTTATTGGTCTCGGCGCCGGCATATTTCTCTCGCGCGTCTTTCCCGGGCTTTATATTGCGAAGGAAGTGGGACTGATTATAGCGCTTATTCTGTCTATCGCCTATGTCTGGTCCCGAAACGGAATGGATGGTGACAAAATCCGGAGGGTTGTCATAGACCCCCACCTTTTGAAGATGTTCTACATGATTATCGCCATACTGATCTTCAAGGAAATGCTTGAGGACAGTCATGCCGTCGCCGCCATAAGCAGAGAGTTTATAGGATTTTCTGTTCCCCTCACCCTGATTGTTATTGCGCTCCCCTTTATAGTAGGAGGAATCACGGGGATAACAATAGCCTTCGTGGGGAGTACCTTTCCCATTATCGTCCCGCTCGTTCATTCCATGGGTGAAGGTTCCTTTATGCTGGCCTATGTCATGTTAGCGCTTGTCAGCGGTCTCGCGGGGGTTCTTCTCTCACCCCTCCACCTCTGTCTCCTGCTCTCAAACCAGTATTTCGAAGCTCCCTTCGGACGCGTATACAGGTACCTTCTCCCGCCCTGCGTATTCCTCTTTGTAACAGGCTGCGTGTATTTTTTCTTTGTACGATGGATGATCGGCAGATTTTTCTGATATTATGACGGCTCAATCGACCTCGCCTACGGTCCCGCCGACGCGGAAGGGGGAAAAGGGGAAGATAAAAGAAAATATACTCCGGGAACTGCCCGTTAACAAGATAGCCCGATACTTCACAGAGGGATTCGGAAGACCCACCAAAGAACTCGACAGGGAACTGATTGATAGACCTCAGTCCCCTGTCTCCTTAATCTGAAAATCCGGCATCTTGTTCAATTTAATCAGGAAAATGTAGTCAGTCTATTGTGGAAATCAAACCACGGCCTCCGCGCCAGAGGGGGAGCCCGGTATCAGCATCACGAAGTTGAATTTCGGCTTCTCCGATCCATACGGTCATGGCAATGTATCGCTCCACACCGTTATAATCCACGACATACCCGATCACCCGGACTGTGTCCCCTACAACAGGCCGGTCAACACCTTCTGAGTCCCAGTACCAGAAAGGCCCTATTCCGTAGATGGTGACATTCCCCTCGGTCTCAGCGATTACCAACCCCTGACCGCTGACCAGGCTTACCACATCGCCGGTTATATCAAACGGCACACCGGAGAGAATATCATGAATCGGCCCTGTTCCATTGCATGTGCCATTACTTACGCCACTTCCTGAGCCACTTCCGTGTCCGGCAAATGCCAAACCAGTGCTCAGGAACAATACCATTAAGATGACCACACTGCTCTTTAAAACCTTTTTCATTCTTTAATCCTCCTTTTAATTAGAATTTAGCAATAAAACGTATGGGGGAAGGAAAGGTTACGCTCCATGTAAACTTTTAGTTGATTTTGATTTTTTCCAGACTCAAATAATAAGGCAGGGCCTGTACTGAACCCTGCCACCCTGAGAAAATAATACTCACTTATAAAATCTTTTAATCACGCCCCCCTCCATGACCTCCGCCGCCGGAGCCTCCACCATTTTCTCCGCCGCTTCCCGGACCGCTACCACCTGAATTACTACCACCGGACCCAGCTCCACCTGAAGCACCGGCTCCTCCCGCGGCTGAAGAACCCAACCCTTCTGCGCGTTCACCCTGTCCGATCCGTCTTGCGTAGCTCTTTGCAATACTATCCGGCAATGCATGTCTCGCATTATTTACAAAGGACTGTCTCAGGATCTTAATGTCCCCGGCGGTATAATTTTGACTCAGGGCATGAGATACCACATCGGTAATCGCTTCTGAAGATGCACCCAGACGAGCCATATCCCTCAGTGCTACGCAAACATCCGTGGCCAGGTCATCCACCCTTTTTCTCTCCATCTTTCTTGTCCTGTCCTGCAGGCAGCCCATGATTAGTTCCAAATCTCCCATAGCAACGCCTGCTGTCATGGAATCCGCCATGAGAGCACCCAATGAACTTATCTTATCTGATTCTTCCGTTAATTGTCCCGCCTGTTTACAGGCAAAGGCATAACGGGAACGAACTGTCTCCATGGCCTGTAAAACGGACCTGCTATGAACCTTTTTTGCCATACCCTCATAGGCCTTATCCATAATCGGTTTCACGGGAAGTCCCGACTGTAAGGCCTGCATCAACATCTGCTGCGCCTTCAGTGTCTGCTGCTGCGAAAACTGATTTCTGAGCATAAGCTGTGTCATCTTTATAGCATCATCGCTGTTTATCCCGGCTTGTATCATCTGCCGCGTGGTGTTTCTTATCTGCTCGTTTACCTTTCCGGCGAGAGTTTCTTCTACCTCATCGGCAAATGCCACGGTTGCACAGAACAAAACGGTAAGTGCTATCGCTAATATTTTTTTCATCTCATCATCCTCTTTTGAAAGTGTGCTTCTCTAACGTATTAATTTGCCAAAGGTTACATATCAGGGGAATAAATACAGTTTTCCGAACCTAAATCATCCCTTTCCTTCAATCTGCAGGGAGGCAGAAATGCCTCTCCGTCCACAACATAGAAATATTTGAACTCCCTTTCCGCAGAAACGGTGACTTCCCATACCCCATCTTCGTTTCTCGTAACTTCTTGGAATTCATATCCATCCAGAGAAGAGGCAAAGTAAACCCTTCCGGCATAGGGTGCCCTAAGATAAACATGAACTGTACCCGCCTTTATCGTGTAAAAATGGCTTGCACATCCGAAGAGAAGCAAAAGCGCGAGAAACAACACCGGAATGTATCTTCCCATTATATTTCCACCACAAGGACGGAATTTTCTCCGCCAAAATCGTCTTTTTCTCTGACTCTAACAGTCGGGTCTGTGAATTTATAATCACCCTCAAGGATATAGGAAAACCTGTGTTCTCCCGGTGGAAGATCGAGTGTCATCTCCCAGTACCCGCTGTTTCCGACCTCCTCCATTGGCATTTTCTTCCATTCGTTAAAGCTTCCCGCAAGCTCAACTCGTGTCACATCCGGCCTGTAAATGATAAATCTGTGGGAAACTGTGGTGACTGTATCCTGCGGATAAAACAAGAGAAGAAAAACCACAACCAGCGCCACCGCGACGGCTGAACCTACAATACCCGCCGGCCGCAAAAGGTCCCTCAATCGGGGAAAGTGGATTTTTCTTGCCACCCGAATATCAACTTCAGGGAAAGAAGCTACGGCATCGGAACGGATAAGTTTTTCCTGGTGCAAAAGATCGATTGTTTCATCCTTGAAGAATTCGTTTTCATGCACCCTCCCGACAAATTCCAGCTTATCGTCAAGGTCAAGCTCGTTATCAATAAACATGCTAATCAAAAAATCATTCATACGCCTTCTCCCTGGAGGATGGTTTTCAACCTGACTCTCGCCCTGTGCACCTTAACCTTCACGTTTCCCTCGCTCGTACCTGTAAGCTCCGCAATCTCATGGTAAGATAAATCTCCATTTAAGACAAGCGAGAGCAGGTCTCTCTCATCTTCATTTAGTTTCTGCATGGCCTTAATCACCCGGCGATATTCCTCACGAACAATTAAAGTATGTTCCTGGTTGTTCGAGTGATCTTTCTGGCTTTCGTCAAGCAGTGTATCTTTTTTCCTCTTTCTTAAAATGTCCAGAAACGCATTCTTTGCTATTCTATACAGGAGTGAGACGTTCTTTTCTTCATTATATCGTTGGCAATAACGGATAAAACTCTCCTGCGTGATATCACAAGACAGATGATAATCCCCCGTCAATCGCATCAGATAAGAGAACAGCTTGTTTTTATGAGCCCCGTAAAACGCACCACATTCATCCATATCATTCTTATAACGCATGATATCCCTGAAGGTTACAAGTTCATTTAATTATCGTGTTACACTACTGTCCCAACGTTTCTCATATTGAATGTTTTTTCTCTGTAAACTGTTGATATTTCGACCTCGGTTCTTGAAAAGTATTTGAAATCGATAAATCATCAAATCGCTTGGAACAGGCAACTGTTAAGGCTTTCCAAGATTGTGATTATTAATCGTTGGGACAGTAGTG
>Ga0268281_1000635_pt1 | contig 24842 bp, 21 predicted proteins | sample saktaG_10_FD_190134 | JGI IMG/M metagenome (GOLD analysis project Ga0268281, IMG submission 190134) | Saline water microbial communities from Sakinaw Lake, British Columbia, Canada - sak_2011_5_24_50m | ecosystem: Environmental > Aquatic > Non-marine Saline and Alkaline > Saline ...
GGTAGTGGTTACATGTTGACTGATGGCACTCCGAATGGTATACTATTCTCCAAAACCAACCAGAAGGAGTACCAGTATGATCCAGACTGTAACCACGCATCACTGCACAAGGTGCAACAGCACCAACATTGTCAAGAACGGTACAGACTACAAAGGCGATCAGAAGTTTCACTGCCTTGATTGCGACGCCTATGGAACTCTGGAACCACAAAGCCGTTCTTACTCCGATTTCGTCAAGGAGTTTGTCCTGCGTGCCTATCGGGAACGGGCTAGCATGCGCGGCATCAAGCGCATCTTTGGAATCGCGCGCCAGACGTTGGCACGCTGGATCCTGGAGAAAGCCGATGTTTTGCCTGACCTGGCTGACACTTTAGAAACAGCGACAGCGGATGACGTGTTGGAACTGGATGAATTATGGTCATTTGTACTCAGAAAAAGCGACAAGCGGTGGATATGGATTGCTCTGTGTCGCCGCACTCGTCAAGTAGTGGCCTACTTTATTGGTGACCGCAGCGAGAAGAGTTGCCGAGAGCTATGGAAGCGAATCCCAGCGACATACAAGAAGTGCTGCTCGTACAGCGACTTCTGGGAAGCTTACCGCAAGGTCTTTTCAAACGACACACACCAATGTGTAGGCAAAGAAAGCGGCGAAACATCTCACGTAGAACGTTGGAACAACACATTGCGGCAGAGACTGGCTCGGTTTGTGCGGAAAGCACTGTCATTCTCGAAGTCTGATGTTTACCACGAAGCGGCGCTCAAGTTGTATCTCCACTACTACAACACAGAGTGGTGTCCCATCAGTTAACATGTAACCACTACCCGGAATCGTTCTCGCATTTGCGCCGGAGTCGCTGTGCCGGTGGTGCCTATCTGCTGGATGGTGATGGAAGCCACTAGATTCCCCAGCAGAGCCGCCTCACCGGGCTCGGCTCCGCTGCACAGGGCTGACACGAGACCAGCCATCACACCGTCGCCCGCCCCCACGATGTCTATCTCGCCCTCTACCGGCACGGCTGGGATGTGTTGACAGCCCTCTTCCGTGAACAAGAGAATGCCCCGTGACCCAGCGGTTAGAAAAACCGGTTTCTGGTTGCGCCGGAATAGCTCTGCGCCGCACTCCCTGGCTGCCTCCAGAGTGAACTCCCCTTCCCAATCCGGCCGCGCGGCCAGGATCGCCTCGCGGCGGTTGGGCTTGATGATAACGTTTCGGAACAGCCCGATGCGCTCGCGGGAATCGGCGGCAAGGATTTTGTCGGAATACGCCAGGGCGAGTCGCCCAATCTCATCGCGCACTTGATCGGTGACCACGCCACAGTTGCGCTCCTGCACCTGGTCGGCGACGACTACTGCATCCACCTTCGGCACCAGGGTCCGCAGACGGGCAATGACCTCCTCCTCCACTTCTGTCGGCAATGGGGTGCGGTTCTTGATGTCCAGCCGCTGGATCTCGTGCTCCCAACCATCAGGTTCCCGTATCATCGGCTTGGTGTAAGTTGGCGTGAAGAGATCAGCCCTCTGGATGAGCGACTCGCTGTCCGCCCCCCTCTGCGCCAGGCCCCGCTTCAGATCATAGCCCTCACCATCGTCGCCGATGACACCCAGCGCCGTGACCTTGACTCCCAGTGCCCGCAGGTTGGAAGTGACCGTCCCAGCCGCGCCGGGGCTGCACCGCGCCTCCACGACCTGATACGCCTCCAGTCCCGTCTCCAGCGAGACCTCGCCCAGTTGCCGGTCAATGATCAGGTATTTGTCCAGAAAAAAGTCGCCCACCACCAGCACGTGGAGGTGGGGGAATCGGTTCAGCAGCTCGTCGAGCCGTCTTTCGTCCATCACTTCTCGGTAACGAGGCGATACAGGTTCGGCAGCGTGACCCGGTGGTCGCCACGGATGTAGAAACTCTCGCCGCCGTCCTGGACGGTGCGTATCAGGAGGGTCTTGCAGGGCCGGAAGTAGTAGCGAGGGTCAGACTTGGGTGCCTCACGGTCCCAATCGGGACCGAGTTCCACGAGGTCGAAGACGGCAGTGGTGAAGCGGTTGATGCACTGCCCCCCCTGGCGGGCCACGTTGCGGGCCATGGCCAGTGCCTTGAGAAAGACCTCCGGACCCATCACCGCCGTGCCGAAGTTCAGGAGCACCCCTCCCTGTAGCCTGGAGATACTGTGAGCCAGGGTCAGGAAATCCCGATACGACGTTGCGCCCAGAGCAGCACCATCGCAGTTAGGATGCTCGTGAATGATGTCGTAGCCGATGCCAACATGTACTGTCACCGGCACCTGCAGCCGGTAGCCCGCCGCCAGGATGCTCACCTCGCGATGCGGGAATCGCTCCTCCTCGATCATCCGCCCAACCGTTTCACCCATTCCCAGACCATCGCGGACCCCCTGCTTGATGGCCTCATTGATGCGGCCAGTCTCCTCCCACAGCCCAAACTGCCCCTCTCGGATGTAGTGGGCTACGCTCTCGGTCGTCGCTCCGATGAGAGCCAACTCGAAATCGTGGATGGAGCCGGCGCCATTCATGCCGATGTGGGTGATGATGCCTCGTTCCACCAGATCAATGACGAAGCGAGACAGGCCGCACTTGATGACGTGCGCCCCCATCATCAGGATCACCTGGTTCTTGGCCTGATGCGCCTGCGCAACACGTTCAGCCACTTCTCTCAGGGTAGGATCATCAAAAGCTGGAACATCGTCGTCCAGGTTCAAGACCTCAGCCAAAGCCATGTCGTGCACTCGCTCCGACAGGGGTCTGAGCTTCAGCTTGCTGCGGTCGAAAAGGGGATAAGGCATCGTTCAATCCTCTGCAAACAGATAAGCTACCAGCCGCTCGTGCTGGCGGAAGTCGGGGATGATGATATCGGCTCCGGCCTGGATCAGCCGCCTCCGCTTCCATTCGTTGATCCCCTGGCGGCTGGTCTCGTCGGAGGCGACCCCCACGGCGATGCCGCCCACGGCTTTGGTGTCCTCGATCTCGACGTAGCCATCGCCAAAGGTCACAAACTCGGGGCCGCTCAGATGGTGGTCGCCCAGAATGCGCTCGATGACCATCTTCTTGGAGTAGTTCTGGTAATCGTCCAGCGCACCGTAGATGCTGGCGAAGTACGGCGGCAGCCCCAGGGCCGCTGCCTCGTCCAGCACGTAGACCTCGTCCGTGCCCGAAGCCAAATAGCAGGAGACGCCCCGACCACGCAGGGCCTTCAGCATCAGCACTGCTCCGGGCACCATCATCTCTTCTGGCTCGATCTCACCACTCTTCAGCCCGGCCACGCGCCCCTCAATGCGCTCCCACAGCCGGGCCAGGTACATCCATTTGTACTCCAGGGAATCGAGCGGCTCCCCTCCACGCTGGCGCACCTCTTGGCAGAGCTGGATCATCTGATAGATGGTCTGCTTGCCTGTCAGCCGGTCCACGAACTCGGTGACCACAGTACGTAGTTCTTCCTCGGACTCGTGCGCGGGGGTCTCCAGCAGCACTTCGACCATCATGGGGATCATCACCCCCTGCCACCCCTCGCGGATGAGCGATACCGTGCCGTCGAAGTCAAACAAAGCGTGCCGGATGTGGCCGCACTCGATGTGGGGGTTGATGATTTCAATGGTCATCTCCACCTCAGTGTGGCAACAACCCCTCCGCCAGGGTGACTGCCCCCCAAAGAGGCGCATCGTCGCCCAGCACTGCGGGTATCACTTCAAAGTGAACCTCTGGCAGGGCTGTCTCGCGGGCGGTGCGGCGCATTACCTCCCAGAAGCGCTCGCCTGCCTTGGTCACGCCACCGCCCAACACAAAGCACCTCGGATTCACCAGGTTAGCCGCGTTGCCGATGCCCACCCCCAGCCCCCAGGCTGCGATTTCCAACGCTTCCCAGGCCAGGTCATCCCCCTGGCCTGCTGCCTGAGCCACCAGTTTGGCGGTGATCGCCTCCAAATCACCCCCAGCCAGCCCACGTAAGATATGGCCCCGGTCTGGCTGCGCCTCCAGCCATTCGCGGGCTCGTTGGGCGATGTACGGCCCCGAGGCCAGCCGCTCGACGCACCCTCGCTTGCCGCACAAGCAAACCGGACCGTCTGGGTCCGCCACCGTATGCCCGATCTCGCCGGCCATCCCGTCCGCGCCGCGCCAGGGCCGCCCGTTCAGGATCCAACCCCCACCGACGCCGGTGCTCACGGTGATGTACATCAGGCTATCGTAGCCCTGCCCGGCCCCAAACCGATGCTCGCCCAGGGCCCCCGCGTTGGCATCGTTGTCCACGGCGACTGGCACCCCCAGCCGCTCTTCAAGCCACTGTTGAAGTGGCACCTCCTCCCAGCCTGGTACGTGGTGGGACCGCAGCACCAACCCCCGGGCCGCGTCCACCGGTCCGCCGAAACTGACCCCCACCGCATAGACTGTTTGGAGTTTCGGGTTGGGAGTTTCGGGTTCATCCAACCCGAAACGCGAAACTCCAAACCTTGTCCTGAGCTTGGTCGAAGGATCGGAACTCATTCTGGGGGGGCTGGCCAGCAGGTCTCGTGCCAGCCCCATCATGATCTCCAGGTCGCTCTGGGCGTTGCTGCCGGGCGGTGAGGGGACCATCCTATGAGCCCGCCAGCCGCGCTCGCCGGCTACGGCCAGGCCCGCCGTCAACTTGGTGCCGCCGAAATCCAGGGCCAGCAGAAGCCGTTCCCGCTTCACGCTCACCCCATCCCCTGGCGTATGACCACAAAAATGGTGTGAAGCACCACCCATTGGCCGTCCTCAGCGTGTTGCATGGCATCGGGGTGCCGGGAATCGGCAGGCACGATCACGCACACGTCCACCTTTTCTTTGAGCTTGCCGCCCTCGAAGGCCGTGATGCCGATGGTGGTGAGGCCGCGCTCCCGCGCCACGTCCATAGCTCGCAGCACGTTGGGCGAGTTGCCGCTGGAACTGATGGCTATGGCCACGTCGCCCGGCTCGGCCAGCGACGCCAGCGGCTCGGCAAAGACCGTCTCGTAGCCAAAGTCGTTGGCGTAGGCCGTCAGCAGCGGGACGTTGTCGTTCAGCGAGAGCACCTTGAAGCGCGCCTTCCCTTCGCGCACCGTCCCCTTGCCCAGGTCGCAGGCGAAGTGCGAGGCCATGGCTGCGCTGCCGCCGTTACCAAAGACAAAGATCCGCTTTCCTTCGATTCGGGCCTGAGTCAGGATGTCAATGGTACGAGCGATCTCAGCCTGGGGCAGGTTTTGCACAATTCGACTTATCTCATCGAAATACTTCTGGATGTGTTCCACTTTTCTATTCGGTCCTTTCCCAATTCGCTGTATCAGTCCTACGAATTATACCACAGACACGCCACAAAACAAAAAGGGCATCCGGAGATGCCCCCTTCTCTCAAAACACTGCTCATCGTGTTATTGCGAGACGGCGCTTTTCCGCCGAAGCAATCCCCAATTGTGCATTAGGAGATTGCTTCGCCTTCGGCTCGCAATGACACTACGTTCACCCTTTCAGCGACCCGGCCATCAACCCGCGCATGAAGTAGCGGCCCAGGAAGATGTACACCAACAGGGTGGGCAGCGCGGTCAGGAGCGCGCCGGCCATCTGCACGTTCCACTCCACGATGTAGCTGCCGGCCAGGTTATTCAGGCCGACGGTGATGGGCTGGGTGGCAGGGTTACTGGTAACCGTAGCGGCGAACAGGAAATCGTTCCAGATGGAGGTGAATTGCCAGATCATCACCACCACGAAGCCTGGAAGGGATAGCGGAAACAACACGTGACGGTAAATGCCAAAGATGTTAGCCCCGTCGATCCGAGCCGCTTCGACCAGCTCCGTGGGCACGCCAGCGTAGTAGTTGCGGAAGATCAGGGTGGTGATGGGGATGCCATAGATCACGTGGGCCAAGATCAAGCCCGGAATGGAGCCGTAGAACTTAACTCCAAAGAGATTTATCTTCTGGAGGGTCTGCACCAGCGGGATGAGGATGCTCTGATAGGGGATAAACATTCCAAACAGGAGCAGAGGGAAGAGCACGTTCGAACCCCGGAACTTCCACTTGGCCAAGATGTAGCCGTTGATCGAGCCCCACATGGCTGAAATGATAGTGGCTGGAACGGTGAGGTAGACGCTGTTCATGAAGTTCACGTTGAGCCCACGGAACCCCTCCGCCTCACTGCCGAACCAGGCCTTGACATAGCTGTCAAAATGCAGCCCTTTCGGCAGATCCCACATGCGGTGCAGATTTGCCTCGGCAAAGCTCTTCAAACCGGTGGCGATCAGGACGTACACCGGCATCAGGTAAAAGATGGCGAAGGCAACCAGGACGGCATAGAGTACCACCCGCTGCCAACGCAACGGCGGTTTCTTGCTTCTACGCAGTTCGCGCGTTTGGGTGGTCATACTTCGGCCTCCGTGCGAGTGCTCCATACCAGGTAGGGGACGATGAGGACGGCGACCATGATCAGCAGGACGATGGCGACCGCTGCCCCCCGAGCGAAATGGTTGCCCCTGAAAGTGGTATCCCACATGTAATAGGCGGGCACGTCGGTGGCAAAGCCGATGCCAGGCCCGGTCATGGACACGATGAGGTCATAGATCTTGAGCGAGATGTGTCCCAGGACGATGACGGCGCTGAGGGTGATCGGTTGCAAGAGGGGCAGAATGATGTGCCGGACGATCTGCACCTCCGAGGCTCCATCCACCCGTGCCGCCTCGCGCAGCTCTTCGGGGATGGCGCGCAGGCCGGCCAGGTACATGGCCATGGTGTAGCCAGACATCTGCCAGGTGGCGGCAATGGCTACGGCTTTGATCCCGATATTGGGATCGGTGTACCATCCCGTCTTGAGGAAACCCAGCCCGACCATGTCGAATAGCGCATTGATCCCCGTGCTGCCCAACTCGGCGCTGCCGGGGTTGAGCAACCAGCGCCAGACCACACCGGTCACGATGAACGAAATGGACATCGGAAACAGGTAGATGCTGCGGAAGATTCCCTCGCCCCTGATGCGTTGGTCCAGCAAGATGGCCAGCACGAACCCGATGATGAGACAGGCAATCAAGAATATTACCGTGAACACCACGGTGTTGCGCAGGTCAATCTGAAAACGTTGATTGGCAAACAGTTTCCGATAATTGCTTAACCCGACCAGGGTGAAGTCGGGAAGGAGTTTGTCCCACTTGGTCAGCGACGAGTAGGCAGTCCAGCCGATGAAGCCGTACACAAAGATAGCGATGGCAACCACCGCTGGCGAAATCAGCAGGATTGAGACAACCCGCTCCCAATTCCAACGTCGCATAGGTCTCTCCATAAACTACGAGGCCGGAAAACAGGGGGGCTTTGGGAGTTGGCATGAATAGCGCGCCGGAGTCCTCAACTTGTTGAGGGTGGTCGCACCGTACCCCCAACAAGACTTCGGCGAGCTCAGTCGAGCCGTTGGGGACTCCAACATTGTGGCCTCGCGAAATCCCAAAGAGCCAAAACGAAGGAGCGAGGCAGCCCAAAGGACTGGGCTGCCTCGCTGGTTAGCGATGCTTACTGGCAGACGCCAGCGTCCACGCAGGCTTGCTGCAAGCCAGCCTGTGCGGCGGCCACATCACCACTGGCGACGAACAGGGTGAGCACGTCCTTGTAGTCTGTCAGCCACGACTCAATTGCCGCTGCGCCATGGACCATGCTGGCCACGATGGCGTCCTGGCTCCAGTCAACCATAGCCGATTGCAGGTAGGCGTTGAACAGCGCCGGGTTGCAGTCGGTGCGGGCACAGATGGAGCCCTTCTTGGGGTTGAAGGCTTCCTGACCTTCCAGGGAGCCGCAGACCTTGAGCCAGTTGGTGGCATTCTCGGCATTGGGGGCGTTCTTGGGCATGGCAAAGCTGTCGGACAGGGCGACGAAGATGCCCTTGGTGCCCGGCGGGGACGCCCAGCCGTAGCCGGTGAAGCCCTTGGACGTGAACCAGCCGTCGGTCCAGTCGCCCATGATCATCATCCCGCCCGTGCCCGCGATCAGGAACTCGCCCGCGCTATCCCAGGTGTGAGCGGAGTGATCGGGGTTGGCATAACTGAGCATCATCTTGAAGTTTTCCAGCGCCTGGGCAACGTCTGCACCGGTCCAGGGGGTAGCGCCGGTCCACAGGCCGCTGTACTTCTCAGCGCCCAGGGTGCCGGCCAGGATGTCCTCGAAGATGTGTCCAGCTTCCCAGCCATCCTTGGTGCCCAGGACGAACGGCGTGATGCCTGCGGCCTTCAGCGCCTCGGCCACAGTCTTGAACTCATCGAAGTTGGCCGGTGGCGTCAGTCCGTTGGCCTCAAAGACCGCTTTGTTGTACCACAGCACGTTGGAGCGGTGGATGTTGACCGGAACACCCCAGTAGTGACCACCGTAAGCCTTGAGCAGCGTCAGGAGGTCCGCCGGGAAAACCGCCTCGAGTCCCTCGGAGGCATAGATGTCGTCAATGGGCTCGAGATATTGCTCGGGGGAATAGGTTTCGACCTCCAGGCCAGCGTGAAGCTGGAAGGTATCTGGCGGGTCGCCGCCGATCAGACGGGTCTTGAGTATAGCCTTGAAGTTGGTGCCCGCGCCGCCGGCCACTGTGGCATTGACGATCTCGACGTCGGGATACTTCTTCTGGTAGATATTGAACATCCCGTTGAGACCCTCGGCCTCACCTCCTGCCGTCCACCAACTGCCAACGACGAGCTGACCGCTGGCCCTCGAACCGAACAGCAGCTCAGGCTTGCTGGAGTCATAGGCCGCCATGAACGCTTCGGCATCTGCCTGGCTGGGGACCGCGAGCTTCCACCCGGGGTGGATGACGTCGGCATTTTTGATAGAGGCGAAGGTCGCGTCTTCGATGTTCTTCTGGTTGGTGGCGGCCATGATGGCTGGCCAGGCGAAGCCGGAGCCGAGGTACTTCTCGCCCAGGTCCCACAAGGTATCGCCCAGCTTGATGGTGTAGCTCAACTCCTCCTGAGCCGGTGGCGCAGCACTGGCCACGCTCAGTCCCAGGGCCAATAGCATGGCGAACACCACAACCAGATTGATGAATGTTCTCCTAAACATTTGTTAGTTCCTCCTTGGGTTTTAAGATAATTGGTCAATCCTACTTGACTAAATTTTCCCGCGATAGGCACCCCTCCTTTCAATTCGTATGGGTGCGTTTCATTTCGGTTGAGGTTAGACTTCCGAAGTCTTATCCAACTCATTTGAAACACGCCCAATTCGTATAACGTTGCCTGTGTTGCTAAAGTTCGTCGAAGGCTACAGGCTGAAGCTGGCAACAGGGTGTTGAGCGCCGGCCCTGCCCTCAACCTCACGCTCAGACGCTATCCCGCGGGCGATTTCATCTGTACTTGTGCTGCCACGCACATCAATTCCCGAACGTGCCAGACCTCTCTGCCGCCAGATAGCCGAATGTCCGCTGGATTATTGGTCAACATCATGCGTAAGGACGACTGTATCCAGGTTCACGAATCATAGAATTATCTAGCGCAGCGGAAGCCGATGTCGTCGTTGGCCGCGGTCTCGGAGCTAGCGCTCCGCTCGGTGGTGCGCACCAAATTCTGGTCGCTGAACCAGCCACCGCCTCGGATGACGCGATATTTTTCGCCGAAGTACTGGGCCTCGCCGTCGCCGCCCGGATAGCCTGGATACGGTTGGAACCAGTCGCTCGTCCACTCGGCCACGTTGCCCGCCATGTCCATCACGCCATAGGGGCTGGCACCGGCCGGGAAGCTCCCCACAATGGTAGTCCCCCGATAGCCCGCCTCTTTGGTGTTAGCCTTGGGGTCATCTTGCTCCCCAGGCCAATCGTTCCCCCAGGGATAGGTGCGGCCATCGGTACCCCGCGCCGCTTTCTCCCACTCAACCTCGGTAGGCAGCCGCTTCTCAGCCCACTCGCAGAAAGCATTGGCATCGTTCCAACTAACCCTCACCACAGGATGCTTAGGCTTGTCCTTAGCATAGTACAGCCAAGACGTTTCACCTACCTTCTCCGCATCGGTAACATAGCCTGTCTGCGTGACAAACTTCTCAAAGTCCTTGTTGGTCACCTCAAACTGGTCAATCTCAAAGGCATCTACTAAGACCGCGTGTGGCGGCCGCTCAATCTCGTTTGCGCTCCCCATGGTGAACTCTCCAGCAGGGATGGCGACCATGGCCACCGCCACCTTTGGGGGCGGTGGAGGCGGCGTAGGTGTGTCCGTCGGCGGAGCCGGGGTTGGGGTAGGCGGCACCTTAGTAGGAACAGGTGTCTCGCCTTCCACGGTGGGGACAGGTGTGGCAGTAGGCTCAGAAGTAGCAGTAGGCTCAGAAGTAGGAGGCGGAGGGATCGGCGTATCGGTCGGCGCTGGTGGAGGCAGTTTCGGTGTGGAAGTAGGCAATATCTCGACTACAGCAGGCATTGTAGGGGTGGGTCCACCAGTCTCTGTCTCTGGAGTAGGCTCGGCAGGGGCACGCACGCAGCCAACGACCAGAGCAACGAACACCAGCATACAAATCCAAGTAAGTTTCTTCATCAGTAGCACTCCTTTCAAATCAGAGGTTGGAATAGTGGTGATTCGAACACTATTATATACTCCTATTTTCGCCTTGTCAAATACACAAAACCCAAACTTGCTGCCCACCCCCTCGTGGGGCGAAGGTCCCTCTCGTTGGGTGAAGGCCTCCGACCGAGCCCCCTCACGGCTGCGGTCGGAGACCTTGCCGATCCTGCGAGACTAGCGCCGCGCCGGGCTGGGTCGTCCCACCGCCGTGAAGATCAGTTCTGTCCCCAGGTAAACCTCCTGTCCCCAGCCTGCGGCTATCTTCGCCCCACGGTCGGTGCGGGCCATCTGCACCTCCACCTGCCCCGCGCCCGCTTGACGAGCCAGCGCTTCGACACGGGCAGGCATTACCTGCCGCGCGTAGCGCACAGCCTGCTCCAGGTCTGCGAAGTCGTGCACGCCGTCGGGCAGGTGCAGGCGGAACTGCTCCCCCCCATCCAGCGAGCTGATCAGAACTCGCAATCGCTGGATGACGCCGCCGGCCACGGCCCCCACCGCGTTCGCCACCTCCGCGTGGGGCGGGATGATCAGCTCCGTGTGCAGTCGTTCGGCCACGCGGGGCATGTAGGCCCCCACCGGCGCACCGATGGCCACCAGTGGCCGCCGCAGCGTCAACTCACAGTTCAGATCACCACCCCGTGGGCCGTTGAGCGCCCGCTCCAGTAGCGCCGTCGCCGTTGGCTCCCTTTCCCAATGAGGCGAGCTGGCCTCGTCCTCCAGCACCTTGCTCACCAACTCCGTCGCCACCCGGTCTGACACCCCCCGCGCCACCTGCTCGCAAAAGACTTCGACGCCCAAGCCCACCTGGCCAGCCAGCATCTCCGCACCCAGCCGCGAGGCCCCCTCATCCCACTGCCGAAAGCGGCCCAGGACGTGCAGCGCATCCGTCGGTGTGAAGCCGGCCCGCTGCACCACGCGACGGGCCTCCAAAGCCTCGATCCGTCGCCGGAGCAGCCAGCCGTAGCGCGCCTCGCGAATCAGCGAGGTCAACGACTGCGGCCCCGCCTCCAGGCGTCGCATCAACACCAGGTCTTCGTCCGAGAGCCAATTGACGGGCCGTCCCCACGACATCACAAACTGGGCGATCTCATCTCCCTCCTTTTGCGATGCAGCCTGGCGGCTAAGCTCATCCCCCACCTCAGGATGCTCGCTGGCCAGCAGGCAGAGGGGCACGACGCGCCTCGGGCCGATGAGCAGCCGCCCCTGGCGGTCGAAGCGCACGTGGCTATCGCCGCCCAGCCCCGTGGTGTGCACGTCCACCGCCTCGACCATCGTCCGCCAGCCACCGACCCGCGCACCCTCCGAATTGAGGCGGAGCTGGCCGTCGTTCAGCGCAGCAATGTCGGTGGTCGTGCCGCCCACGTCCACCACCCACACGCGGTGCCCTGAGTTCATCGAAGGGTCATGCCGTCCGGCCAGATGCCAGGCCCCCACCGCGCTGGCCGCTGGCCCGGAGAGGATGGTTTCGATGGGGCGCTGCATGGCCCACTCGGCCCGCACCAACGAGCCATCTCCCTTGACGACCATCAGCGGAGCGGCGATGGCCTGCTCGTCCAGCGTCTGGCGCACGGTGGCGATCAGCTCCCGCAGCAGCGGGATCAGGCGGGCGTTGAGGGCCACCGTCGTCGCCCGCCGCACAGCGTCGAGGCGAGTGGTCAACTCGTGGCCGCAGGTGACGGATAGCCCGGTCAGCTCCTCCACCAGTCTCCGCACCCGCAGCTCGTGGGTGGGGTTGCGCACCCCGAAGTATCCCGACACCGCGAAGGCTTCGACCCTGTCACCATGGTCCAGGATGGCCTCCCGCGCCGCATCCTCGTCCAGCGGCGCGACCTCGTTGCCCAGCACGTCGTGTCCGCCTTGCAGATAGACGACGTCCTCGGTCACGAGCTCTTGCTGGAAGCCGTATTGCTCCATCAGCTCCAGGTCGTAACCGATGAGCAGCAGACAGACGGGGCTGCCCTGCCCCTCGGCGATAGCATTGGTCGCAAACGTAGTCGAGAGAGCCACCAGGTCCACAGATTTCCGAAGTCTGCCAGACTTCGGAAGTCTTTGCACGGCCGCGATAGCTTCCCCGATGCCGACGGACAGGTCGTATCTAGTGGTCAACGCCTTGGCTGACGCCAGCACCTCGCCCGTGGCGTGATCTACCAGCACGGCATCGGTATACGTCCCGCCCGTGTCAATCCCCAGTGCAACCGTCATGCTTCACCCTCTCGCCGCCGCCAGCAGCTATCCTTCAGGGCGCAGTAATCGCAGACCGATCCAACTTCGTGCGACCCGTAGCCAGCCCCCAGGCCGATAACCATGGAGACCGACTTGTGCGGCTCCAGCACGCAATACTTGTTAAGCCGCACACCGATGTCGGCCAGGGGCAACAGGGCGCACAGCTCCCGCTGCCCCTGCACCGGCCAGCCGACCAGTGATCCCGGACTGAGCGAGGGGCTTACGCCCCAGCCACGCCCAGCGGCCTGCTCCTCGGCCAGACGGCGCACCCTCTCGCCGACCATGCCCAACGCCATCACCCCCACACAGTCGAGCATGTAGGAGAGCAGTGGTTCGCCTTCTCCGTAAAGCTCGCGCACCCGCGCCTCCAGAGCCGGGCCGATGGTGTAGACCGTGACCAGCAGCCGCTGCGCCGGCGACAGCAAGTGTGCCTTGGAGCCGACGGCCAGGCCAGCGCTGTCCACTGCCAGTTCGACCCGCTCGCCTGTTACGCCGCGCACCTCGAACTCGTCGTAGATGGCGACCGGGGCGAAGAGGGTCTGGCCCAGGGCGATGGCCTCCTCCGCTGCGGCTATCAACCCCGGACGGCTCTCATTTCGCCCCTGTGCCGCGAGCAGTTCCTCGGCAGTCAAGTTGATGGGTGCGTCGTGCAGAATGGGCATGTTTCCCTCATTTGTGCCGCTCATCAGCCTCAGCGATGATCTCCCTCAGCCTGGCTTCCACCTCGGCGGGGATGGGCAGGGGTTGGTGATGCTCAAGGATGTCCTTCACCCTGGCCCGCACCCGCTCGGCCATGGTCTTCTCGCCGCTGGCCTCCCACCCCCTGCGCTGCTGCCGGTCCATCAGGGCAGGGAACCATAGCTCGGTCTTAAAATGCTGGCGGGTGTGTTCTTCCGTCAGATAATGGCCGCCAGGCCCCACCCGCTCGATGACGTCTACGGCCAGCGTCTCAGGAGTGACCTTGACGCCCCCCAGGATGCGCTTGGCCATGCCGATGACTTCGTTGGACATCACCAGCATGTCGAAGGAACCCAGCAGTCCCGATTCCAGGTAGCCGACGTCGTGGATCAGATTGGCGCCCGATAGCGCGGCGATGGTCACGGACATGGCCGCTTCGATGGCCGCCTGCTGGTCGAGGACTTTGGCGTCGGAGCAGCCAGCGGTGGAGAACATGGGCAGCCCCAGCCACTTGGCAACGTCGGTCATGGCCGCGCTGAGCAGCACCATCTCTGGCGCGCCGTAGGACAGGACAGAAGTGGTCATGTCTATGGCGGACTGCACTCCGCCAATGATGACCGCGGCTCCCTTGCGCTTGAGCTGGGCCAGCACCACCCCCACCAGACACTCGGCCAGGCACTGCACCATACCACCAGCCAGCGTCACCGGCGCCGTGGCTCCGCACATGGTGCAAGGCGTGTAAATGGCGGGGATGCCCATCTCCGCCGAGTACAGGATCTTCTCCACCGCTTCGATGGAGTTGCTCAGAGGGGAGCTGGGCTCGATGTAGACGACGAAGAGGGGCGCCTGGGCGAACTCCTCTGGCCCGCCCAGCACTTCGCACGCCATTCGATACTGGTCGGCCAGCCCCTCTTTGTCTACCGTGGTGATGACCAGCGGCTTGGACGTGCCCTGCATCATGGCCAGGAACTGGTGGCGGTCGTAGGTGAGCACAGGCACGCCAGAGGTCAGGCCCAGCGACATGTGGAAGTCAATTTGGGGCAAGGCGTCGCTGATTCTGGCCGCGTTGTAAACGTCCTGATAGGTGTACTTGCGCACCTCGTCGGTGTAGGGGTCTACAAGAGAGGGGCAATCGGAGCCAGTGCCGAAGTAGATTTTGTTCTTCTCCAGGATGATGCGCTGGCGGCGGTCTCGCCCGGCGACGACGATCCGTTGCGGCGCAGTGTTCAGCGCGTCCTTGACCAGCCAGGACGGGATGCGCACTAGAGGCCCTGCTGAGCCTGTCGAAGCATCACCGTCGCTGACGCCGCTTCGCTTACCGCAGCCGGCATCGCGCAGCAGAGCCAGCCCCTCCTCTCCGTGAACTCGTGTCCCCACTCGCTCCAGAACATCGAGGGCGGAGTGGAAAATCTCCTCGATCTGATCATCCGACAGCACGCGAAATTGCGTGGTGGCGTTGACCTGGTAGTTTGCTCTCATAACTTACTATCCTCCTGAGGACTTTTGGAAAGCACGTGAAACGTGAAACGTAAATTCACGTTTTACGTTTTTACGTTTTACTCATCACGCATCACGGCTTCACGTATGGCCGCGATGTGGGCGGGCGAGGAGCCGCAGCAGGTGCCAACGATGCGGACTCCCAGCTCCACGTAGCGAAGGGCCAGCTCGGCCATCCTCTGCGGCGTGGCGTCGTAGACCACCTGGCGCTTGACCAGGCGCGGCACGCCGGCGTTGGGCTTGGCGATCAGGTAGGCGTCGGGCGCGGCCTGGCATATCTGGGGCAGGATGTCCAACACCTCCTCAGGCGCGTGGCCGCAGTTAGCGCCTGTGACTGGCACGCCCAAAGCGGCCATCGCCTGGGCTGCTTGCGTCGGGCTTACCCCCATGCTGGTGCGGCCGTGGGTGTCGAAGCTGAAGGTGCAGAAGACGGGCAGGTCACACACCTGCCGCGCCCCTTCGACGGCGGCCTTCGCCTCGTCGAGGTCGCCCATGGTCTCGATGTAGATACAGTCAGCGTCCCCCGCCGCCAGCGCACGGGCCTGCTCGGCGAACAGCTCCACGGCGGCCTCGTAGGCCAGCGGGCCGAGCGGGACCATCATCTCCCCCGTGGGGCCGACGTCGCCCCCGACGTAGAGATCATCGCCAGCCACCTGCCGGGCCAACTCGGCGGCGCGACGGTTGACCTCCGCCACTTGTATGTCAAGCCCTGCCGCTTTGAGCCGCGCCCGTGTACCGCCGAAGGTGGTGGTGAGGATGATCTGGGAGCCCGCCTCCATGTAGGCGCGGTGCAGTTTCACGATCTCCTCGGGTCGCTCCAATATCCACGCCTCGCCCGGCATCCCCGTGGGCAGCCCGGCCTCCAGTAGCATCGTGCCCGTCGCCCCGTCGGCGATCAGAACCTCGTCGGCGGCCAATCGTTGTAGAATAGGTATACGCATTGGTTTGCTCCTTGGCAATGCGTAAAACGTGAAACGTAAAACGTAAACCTTCCTCACACTTCCCGTCTCTTCACGTTTCACGTTTTACGTTTTACGTGGCCTACGCCTTGACCAACCCTTTCACCACTTCAACCGCCTCAGTCGCGTTTTCCGCGTAGGCGTCGGCGCCAATCTCCTCGGCCCACTCGGGGCTGGTGGGCACGCCACCGATGATGACCTTGACCTGGTCGCGCAGGCCGGCTTCTTTGAGGGTCAGGATCACGGCCTCCTGGTTGAGCATGGTGGTGGTAAGCAGCGCTGAAAGGCCCACCACGTCGGCGTCCACCTCGCGCACGGCGTCAACAAACTGTTGGGGCGACGCATCCACACCCAGGTCGTGCACCTGGAAGCCGTTGGCAGACAGCATGGTGGCCACCAACGTCTTGCCGATTTCGTGGATGTCCCCCCGCACGGTGCCGATGACCACCTTGCCCAGCGTCTTGAGCTCCTGCTTGCGCTTCAAAAGCTCCGGTTCCAGGATGGCGATACCCTCTTGCATCGCCTTGCTGCTCATCATCAGGTCAGGGATGAACAACTCCCCTTTGGCGAAGCCCTCGCCGACGACGTCCATGCCCGGCTTGAAGCCTTGCTGGATGGCCGCCAGTGGATCAATTCCGGCGCGCAACACCTCGTTGGCCAGTTCACGCGCCTTGTCTGGCACACCAGCGATGACCGCGTTGGTCATCTCTTCGAATAGTCTTTCGTTTGCCATTTGGTATCCTCCTGAATGTTTGCTTGATGAAAGTTTTGTTAGCGCGAATGACCGCTGGATCAAGTACTAGCGCCGGCTGAGTAGGAGCGGAGCGACGTATCGAAGCCAAGCGGTTTGTGCCTTGGACCCGCTCGCTGGTCTCGATACGCTGCGCACTCGACCGACGCTCTCTGGCCCCTCAATGTCAACCCAGGACTTATTCGCGCTTACAAGATTCCAGAATGTATGCAATCTCCTCCCGAACAGCGTCGGGCAGCGGCTGCGGCTGATGGCTTTCCATCAGGCTGATGGTCTTGTCGCGCAGCCGGTCTCCCAACCGTTTGCCGCTGGCCGCGCTCCAGGCGTCGGCCCGCTGCCGATCCCACAGCGTCGGCTGCCACAGCTCGCGGAAATGGCGCAGGGTGTGCCTGGCGGTCAGGAAGTCGCCCCCCGACCCCACCTGATGGATGACTTCCAACGCCAGCGATTCGGCGTCCAGCGAGAACCCCCCCACGAAGCGGCGCATCATGGCGATGACCTCGGCGGTGAAGACGATCATCTCCGGCGAGGTGGTCAGCCCCGCCTCCAGATAGCCGACGTCGTGCACCAAATTGGCTCCGGCCAGCAAGGCCACCAGCACCGAAAAGTCGGCGTCGGCCGCGGCCTGCTCGTCCATGACGCAGCTATCGGAGTGGCCAGCGTAGCCCCAGGTGGGCAAGTCGTAGAAGCGGCCCATCTCGGCCACGGCCACCCGCGCCAACTGGAACTCCGGCGCGCCGTAGACGCTGATGGTGGTCTTCATGTCCATAAAGTGCAGCCCGCTGCCGTAGACGAAGGGGGCGCCCGGCCGCTGGAGTTGGTGGATCACCAGGCTGCTCAGCACCTCGGCGTTGCCCAGCGCCAGCCCGCCGGCCAGGGTAACCGGCGCCGTGCCACCCATCATCGGCGCTGGCGAGTGGACGATGGGCAGGCCCTGCTCGGCCATGTACAGCAGCTTGCCCGTGGCCGTCTGGCTGTGCTGCAGCGGCGTGGTTGGCTCGGAGTAGAGAAGCAGCGTGGGGTTGAGCCGCAACTGCTCCATGCCGCCGGCGGCTGCGGCGGCCATGGCGGCTATCGCTTCGCAATCAGCGCGGTCGTCGCAGACGAAGACCGCGGGCTTGGTGGTGTGCTCCAGCATCAGCGCGTACTGCTGTCGGTAGACGTTGGCCGCGCCAACGTCGGACGGGCCTGCCCTGAGCCCCGTCGAAGGGATGCCCATGCTCATCACGAAGGCCATCTCCGGCAGGGCGTCGCAGACGTGGAGGCAATCCACCAAGTCTGCGACGGTGAACGGGCGTCGCTGGCCGCTGCGGGGATCGAGGTAGTTGGGGCAATCGGAGCCGGGGCCGAAGTTGACCGTCTGCCCTTCCAACGGAGCGGCCACCTCACTGCTCCCTCGCTTGCACAGGACGATGCGCGACGGCGCCTGCTTCAGCGCCCATTCCACCAAACTGGCGGGCATGTGGACCAGAGTCCCTGCTGAGCCTGCCGAAGCATTGCCGTCGGTGATCACGGCATCGGACTCGCGCAGTAGCGACAGCGCCCCGTCGTGATACACCCGCACACCTGTGCGCCGCAATATCTCCAGCGAGGCGCGATGGACGACCTCGCATTGCTCATGACTCAACATGCTCAAGTGCGGGAAGGCAACGATGTTTCGGGGCATGGGGATTCTCCGTTCAATAGCCCCTTAGGATTCTCGAAACCCTAAGGGGCTGAGTCTGCCTGGAACCACTGATTCCGCTGAACTTCACTGATCTCTGGGCGGATTCTGGCCTTTGACGAATTGCACTTCTACTTCTACGGAAGTATTTCAAAGTACGCGCAATGTCGCGGTCGCACCACGGTGAAATCGCGACGGTCCAGTGTCAGGATACACCTCACACTCTGCCGTTCGGCGATAGCAATGATGGCAGCATCCACAAAGTCCAACCGGCTATCGGCGTACAGATCAAGCAACTCGCTGATTCGTCGCAGATCGGCTCTATCAATCGGCTCAAGAACGGTATCACTGGCGGCCAGATCGTGGAGAAAGCGGCGCATCGTCGCATGTCCCAACCGCGAGGCCAGTAGATAACAAATCTCAGGCAAAACAGGCAACGGCAGAATCAAAGGCGCGGTCACATGGCGAGCCACGTCGAGTACCCGCGCGTGGTTGCGGTCGCTGGCGTCGGCCAATGCAAACAGAAAACTGGTGTCCAACAGGACGCTCACAGCGCATCCCTTTCCAAGCCCCAGCCACGGCGCGGATCTATTTCCGCCGCCAGGATCTCCTCATCGTGCTCTGCAACATCCCCCTGCCCCGAACTACCCAGACCGGCGATGGTCAGCAAAAAGGGCAATGTGTCGGTCGCCTCCGACCTTTCTTCACAACTGGTCCAGATAGCCCCCTCGTGCAATCCAGCCACACGTGGCTTGATGATCGGCACAAGGCGGGCAATCAATGTGTTGTCCTGGGCCAAGATAACTTCCGTGCCCTCTAGCACTAGAGCCAATAGTTTCGTGAAGTTGGTTTGTGCTTCATGTACGTCAATGGTTTTTGTAAGCATCTTTTGCTCTCCTGACCTTCGCCATTAGCTGGCTTACACACGCTATGCGTCACAGGTTTTGGGGCTTTCCGATCCACCTCGCTCAGCTATCCGCACCCAATTTCCCGCCTCAGGCTGACCACGGGTGGCTTGTGCTCCGGAACGTTGAACTCAGTGTACCACAAAACAGAGCAAACGTCAAGCACCAATGCGGGGACGTTTGGACCGCGAAACACACGAAAGGATACGAAAAGCGCGAAAGCCTTTCGTGACTTTCGCGTCCTTTCGTGACCTTCGTGGTCCAAGACCCCAGGCCAAAGAAACCCGTTGTCCGCTCTACAACGCTGCCAGCATCTCCCGCACCTTGTTCGCCAATTCGGGTGGCAAGGCCGATGTGTCCGGGGCGTGCTCGCCGGAGAGGACGGCGTTGAGCACGCGGCACAGGGTGCGGAATTCGGGGGGCGCGTTGGGGTCGGTGGCTATGGTATGGGTGAGGCCGTGGAGCTGCTCCGCCAGGCCGGGCGGCGCCTGGGGCGTGCAGGCCAGGGCCACCATGCCAAAGAGATCATCCAGGCTCATTGCCCTCTCCCCCGCACGCGGGGCCTGCCCTGAGCCAGGTCGAAGGGGAGGGGAGGCTATGTCCACACCAAGACCGTGCAGCACGTCGCTGGCGATGAACAGATCGGTGGGGTCGAGGCCGGGGAGGAGGGCAGCGGGGTCGCGTTCGCCAGCCAGGATGCGGCGCAGGGCGGCGACCAGGTAGCGCCAGTCGTCCTGGGTGGAGAGGTGGGCCAGGAGGGGCTCCAGTTGCGCAGCCGCCTGCGTATTCCCCCCACAGGCGGCGACGACGGCCTGGATGACAGGCCCCCACTGCTGGCGGATGCGGGCGATGGCGGCCCCAGGCGAGACTTCCGAAGTTTGGGAAACTTCGGAAGTCTGAGGTGCTTCCCCTTCGGCCTCGCTCAGGACAGGCCCTGACAACCGGGCCAGGATAGCGCGAACTACAAATGCGGTCTCGCGGTTCAAGTTTGCCGTCAAAGCCTCATCATTTCGTTCGCCGTCCAGAACGCGGCGGGCTGCCTGTGCAAACCGGCGATTGATCTCATCCGTATTCTCCATACGCTGCAAGACGGGCTCAAGCTGGCCTCGCGCTTCCTCATTTCCCTGGCACGCCGCGACGACGGCCTGAATCAACGGCTGATACTGCCGCATCCCATACGCCGCCCCCGCATACGCCGCGTAGCTCTCCTGCTCCTTGCGCCGCCACTGGGCGGCCTCGCCGGTGTGGCCCTGGGCCTCGGCGATTTGGGCCAGGATAGAATAGTCCTTCCATACCTCGACCGATGGGTCGCCAATCGCCTCGTCAATTTCCCGCGCCCGGTGGGCGTAGCGCGCGGCCTCGTCGAGACGGCCCTGGGAGAGGTAGAGGTTGGCGAGGTTGCTGAGCACTTTGGCCTGTGCTGCTGGGTCCTTCAGTTGCTCAAACACTGCCAACGCCCGCAAATACCACCGCTCCGCGTCGTCGAGCCGGGCAGCGCGCTCCGCGACGATGGCGAGTTGGTTAAAACCCATTGCTAATGTTGGTAAGTCATGTATCTCCTCATAAATGCGCACCGCCTGGCGGTAATAGCGCTCTGCTTCGTCCCAATCCTCGGCCTCCAAGGCCACCGAACCCAAGTGGTGTAAGGCAAAACCCTCAGACTGCGGCTCAACCAGTGCGTGGAAGATCTTCAGTGCCTCGATGTGTCGTCGCTTCGCCTCAGTCAGGTCGCCACGCTTCCGCGCCAACTGACCCAATTGGTCGAGAATAGCACCAACACTACGTTGATCATCAACCTCACGCAAGACAGGCAACGCGGTTTCGTAGTGCTTTTGCGCCTCGTCAAATTGTCCTGTCACTGCCAAGTTATCTGCCCAATCCACGTGGCAGGCCGCCGCCATCTTCTTCGCCGATTCGCTCGATTCGCTGATTCGCTCAAACTCCCCCAACGCCCGCCGGTGGTACTCAATGGCCTGCGTGGGCCGCCCCTGGGCCGCCAGGCAGCGGCCCAGCGCGAGAAGCGTGTTCGCGTGGTCGTAAGTAGCATCGTAGGCTACATCCGTCTCCAACCGCGCTAGCAACTCTTGGAAAACCCCCTCCGCCTCCGCCGCCCGCCCCTGCTGCAACAACGTGTCCCCCTGCCGGTCCAGCATCAAGAACTCCGCCTTGGTCAGCCCCTTCTCATTTCTAAGTTCTAATTTCCCCACCTTCTCCATCATCGCGTCCCGCTCCCGCCAGCGGCCAAAGACGTCCAGGAACATGGCGATGCTGGTAGCAAAGTCCACCGCCTCTTCCACAGCCCCGGCGGCGATAGCCAGGTCGAGGGCGCAGCGCAGGTTGGGTAGCTCGCGCAGGGCGATGGCGCGGGCCTGGTGGGGGGTTTGGATGTCGGCGCGGTACAGGTACGCGGCCAGGGCGTAGTAGCGCTGCCGGTAGCGCTCCTCCAGCTCGGCGCGGCGGGCGGCGGGAAGCCGGGAAGCCAGGTAGGGTACCAGCGTGGGATGGAAGTGCAGGAAGGGCGGGATGACGCCGGGCACGGACTCGACGGCGACCAGGGCCGCCTGCTCCAGCTCGGCGCGGGCGGTCTGCCACAGGTCGGGGTCCATCTCGGTAATCTCCAGCAACCTGGATTCCAGGCATCCACCCTGAAACACGGCCAGGTCGGGCAGGGCGGCGCGGGTCTCGTCGCCCAGGCGGCGCAGGGAGAACTCCAGGGAGATAGTCAGGCTCTCGTTGCGCTCCACCGCCGCGCCGGTCGTGAAACCGGGCAGCAGTTCCTCGAAGCGGGCGGTCAGTTCGGCGGGGGTGTGCTCGCGCAGGTGAGGCAGCACCAGGTAGAGCGAAAGGGGATGCCCACCCAGGTGGGCCATCAGGTCCACCAGCTCCTGCCGGTCCACCGCCGCGCGGTCTATGCCGTGGTCGTCCAGCACGGCCGCCGCCAGCGCCAGTGCGTCGGGCGTGGCCAGGCCACCCAGCTCGATGTGCGTACACGCCCTGGAGGGGCTAAAACGGGCGTCGTTAAAGGTCGTGTCCCGCGTAGTAATCAGCACCCTGGCCCCCACCCCTGGCCCCTCCCCTTCGACCTGGCTCAGGGCAGGCCCCGCGCGCGGGAGAGGGGAATCCGCCGCCCACGTCCACACCGCATCCAGCACGGTCTTGAGTTCCTCCGGCGGCATCAGCGGCTTGCGTCCCAGGACGGATTCAAAGTTGTCCAGGATGACCAGGGCGGGCCGCTGGCGCAGCAGGTCGGTGATCCGCTCCACGGGACCTGTCCTGAGCGCCGCTTCGCTAACGGTCGAAGGTCCTGCCCTGAGCGCCGCTTCGCTAACGGTCGAAGGGTCGCCCCCACCGATCACAAAGTTGGGATCGCCGCTGACGGCCTGTCCCACCCAGGAGCAAAGCTGGCTCAGCGAGCCGCCGTGCTCGAAGGAGACGAAGGCCGCGCCGCCAGGGAAGCGCCCCGTGCGGTGGAACCAGCGGCCCGCCTCGGCTGCCAGGGCCGTCTTGCCCATGCCGCCAAAGCCGTGCAGCACGACGACGCGGTGTTCGGCCAGGGCGCGCTCCAGTTGGAGCATCTCGCGGGCGCGTCCGTGGAAGCCGTGATGCGGCGCGCGGGGCAGGCCGCCGGGGGTGTGGGGGTCGGTTAAGGCCAGAGGTACACCCTCCCCCGCCCCCTCCCTGGGAGGGAGGGGAGTTTCGGGGGAGAAGACGACGGGGTCGGCGGACTGCTGGTAGAGGGCGGGGAGGAACCAATCGCGCAGGCGGATGGTCTCTTCAACCAGCTTGCCGTCGGCGTCGCGGCGGGTGAGGGTGTGGCGCTGCTCGTCGGCCAGCAACGCGTAGCGGCCCTCGTCCACCGCCCGGCCCACGGTCAGGCCGTCGGCCAGTCCGCCGTAAAAGGCGGCGACGAATTTGCGCGCCGCCACCACCAGCACCGAATAGTTCATGGCCAGCACGCTGCCCACCCCGGCCCGGATGAGCCGGGCGGCGACGCTGGCGTAGGGGTTGGCCTCCTCTTGTTGCGCCGCGCTCTGGCAGGCGTTGAGCACCATCAGCGGCACGCCACAGCGGTCGAGCAGCGTGCCCAGCCGGTTGGCGTCCACGCGGTCGGCTTCGTGCTCGTCGTTCTCGAACAGCAGATAGCTCAGGCCCAGGGAGGCGTCGTAGACACCGTGCCCGTCAAAGTGGAGAATGTGCACCGGCGGTGCTGAGCGATCACGCAGGCGGGCGGTCAGCGCGGGAAGCGTGGGCGGGTAGAGGAACTCGGTCACTACCCGGTCGCCCAATTCGTCCAGCGCGTCGAGCAGCGGCAGGGAGACGGCGCGCGGATCAATGAACCCCGCCCCCCTGGGCCGGGAGACGACCACCAGCATCCGCACCGGCAGGTCGAAGGGCTTGAGCAGGGTGCCGGTCACTTTCTGCAGCCGCCGCCGCACGTAAATGCTCTGGGGAAATAGATGGCCGACCTCGTCGGCCATCAGCTCCCACGGCAGGCGCAGCACGCGGGGGTCTACGGCGTCAATGGTCAGTAGCTTGCCCTCGTCCCCCGCGTCCACGAACTGCTGCCACAGCCGGGCCGCCTCAGGATCGGTGATGATGCTATCCCGCAGGGCGCGGCCCCAGTCTTCCATCTGGGCCTGGATGCGCTCGGCGCGCTCGTAGTCCGGCCCGCTGGGCCACTGTGTAAATATCTCCAGATACCAGCGCAGGTCGGCCAGCGTGTCGTCGGCCAGCGGCGGCTCGAAGGGCGAGGGGTCGGTCCAGGTGCCCGTATCCGGACGGAAAAGCCTCACGTCGAGGGGTGAATCCTCCGTTTTGGCGGTAAAGTAAGCCGTCAGTTCGATCATGGGCAACTCCTTTTCAGGCGAGTATCATCCGGCTGACGTGCGCCCGCGCCTCCTCCGGCAGTCCGACGCGGATGAGCCCGCCGAAGCGCGTCTCCAGCGTGGCCATCAGTTCGACGCTCAGCCGCACGCCGCCGGCGTCACCCGGCGCGTCCAGCACGGCGTAGACGCTCTGGCAGCCCAGCAGCGGGTGGGCCGCGTGGTGGGCGAACTGCCAGGAGGGATGGCTCTCGCCCAGCCCGTAGCCCTGCACCACTAGCCTCCTCTCGATGTTCTCACTCGCTGCCAGCGACCATAAGAATATCACACACGAGGTTGGTTGTCAAACTCTGAAGAAGGGCAATTGCATTTATGCCCAAACCCGACCCAACCCGTCATTCTGAGGAGCGCAGCGACGAAGAATCTCGTTGTTTCAATGCATAAACGAGATTCTTCGCTCCCTGTGGTCGCTCAGAATGACAGATTCGCAAAGCACCAGGACAAATGCGATTGCCCTAAATTCCAAAGCCGTCTGCTACTCCAGCCTCAATTCTCGCAGCTTTTCCGGCGTGGGCCGCCCGTCAGCATCCCAGCCCAGGGCGGCGCAGAAATCCTGCACCATAGGCTGAGTTGCAGCAAATGGCCGGGTGCGCAGCAGCGTTTTCCATCGTTTCTGGCAAATCTCTCCCACGTGTGGTATAATTACGGACACATCACAGTATACCCTATCTGTGAGTTTTTCGCCACCCGCTTGCATTTTGACATAGTCTCGTTGTTCGGTGATAATACTCTCCTAACTAAACGAGGGAGGATTCACCATGTTGGGACTGACCGACTATATCACGG
>Ga0268281_1000637_pt1 | contig 24806 bp, 26 predicted proteins | sample saktaG_10_FD_190134 | JGI IMG/M metagenome (GOLD analysis project Ga0268281, IMG submission 190134) | Saline water microbial communities from Sakinaw Lake, British Columbia, Canada - sak_2011_5_24_50m | ecosystem: Environmental > Aquatic > Non-marine Saline and Alkaline > Saline ...
AGCCAACAAACTCATAAAAATTGCCTGTGCTATGATAAAGAACAATTCGCGATATGTAAGCACTTACCGTTCTATAAATCCTATGTGCTTAATTTCCACTTGACAAAGTCATAGTGTTCGCAATGACATTACGAAATTTTTCTGTCATTGCGAGCGAAGCGAAACAATCTCAAAACTTTCAAACTTCACCGGGAATAGCTGACACTGATTACCTTTTTAAAAGCATCCGCCTCCCCAACCTCATCGGAACCACGACAGCAAGTACACACAGAATTAGTACAATGGAAAATGAACCTATGAGCCAGATCCACTGGATTGTCGTGAGGACGTTCCCACTTACATCAGCCATAAAAACACTATAAACAGGTCCTGCCTCAAGGATAATTATTCCCCCTATGAAACCGGCGCTCAGTATCATAAAGACCAGCCCCCCGAAACTTGTAACAGACTGAGCCGGGTTTTCCGACTGAAAATCCGGATATATCGCACCAAGCCCAACTCCCATGGAAACTATCCCAGGCACCATACAAAAGGTGGTAATCACGGAAAGCACCATCATAAATGGTGTCACCTGTAAAAGTGTATTTGTTGCAACAATTAGAATCTCTGAAAGAAAAAGAAGCGGGAAAAAATAAATGAAGAATTTGACCCAGAGAAAGGTCCCGACCGGAACAGGGGCAGACTGGACGATCCAGAAGGCATTCCCCTCAATACTAACCGCAGGAAATACAAAACGTGCCGCAATAGCGGTAAGGACAAATGCAGTAAGCCCCACATTTAAAAAAGAGAGGATGTTCTGTAAATATACAGTCTCCATGGGAGACCTTTCAATGGGCAGCACTGAAAAGTTATAAAGGTAAACAGCAATCAAAGCTGCCACAAGGAAGAGCTGCGGCCACTGAGTTCTGTCCCGGAAAAAAATCTTGACTTCCTTCACAAGAAAGGCCCTGGTCGGACCGGAAAACAAATTCAAGAAGTAATTAAATATTCTTCGCCTACCAATCCTGCTACTGGATGGAACAAGCCGGGCATGAGCTGTTTGTCCTTTTGAAAGGCCGGCAGAATAAATCATCTTTGAAATCCAGGTCACAAAAAAAATCATGGTAATGGCAAAACTCCAGGAGAGAGCCACATGAAAAAGTGTGTTTCCCACCGATCCTGGAAGTGCGCCATATATACTATCAAAGCTCCATGTCGTCGGGAGCCAGGGGGAGCCGGATGTTTTTAAGGTATTGAGATAGAGGACCACCGACGTAAAGGTATCGGGATTAACCAGGCGCTCCGGCCTCATCAAACGAAATGCAAGATACAATGTCAGAAACATAATAGAGCCAAGAAGCAAAAAAACAGTCCTGATACGGCCAGCCGGCAGTAACACAGCGGCAGGCATTACTAAAGCGGCGCTTATGCCGGATGCAATAATGCAAAGAGATAAAATAGTTACTATAACGGTTACATAAAAAACGGGGGCAGCTTCATAGACAATCCCATACGAAAGAAATATTGGAAGGCTGTAAACAAAAACCATCCAGGAACTGTCAATCGTGCTCTCAATCCACCGGGCAAGGAAAATTTTTTCACTCGATACGGGCATGGAGTGTATGAGGGCTAAATCATTGCTAAGGTAGAGTTTGGACAGAAAAGTAAGGATACTGCTGAAAATCAGGATTGCAAAGAAAGTAACCAGCACCATCGAAAGAAGCTTGGATGCAAGGATATCACCAAAACCTTCCACACCCTGAAAATAGATTAGAACACGGTAGAATATTGCAAAGATTCCGATCCAGAATGCCAGACCAATCAAACCGACCAGAAGAAACGTTTTCCTTCTTCCCGAAACCCTCCCGTTCTTAAAAGACCAGAGGCGGGGTTTTAAAAGTGTAATAACATCTTTCATCTGAAAAACCTATCAAGAGATTGTTTTTTAGAGATCATTCGGCTGATGAATGGTTTATCTCTACAATTTTAGCCAACTCCCGTCAGCCTTAAGAACACCTCTTCGAGATCCGCCTCACGAACCTGAGCTGAGAGACTTAAATCCGTCGTCGTCCCGGTGGCGATAAGGGACCCCTTGTGAATGACCCCTATACGGTCACATAGATCTTCTGCAATCTCCAGTGTGTGAGTTGATAAAAATATCGTCTTCCCTCTCTCTGCAAGATCACGGAAGATATCCTTTACCAGCCTGATTCCTGACGGATCGAGTCCCACCATCGGTTCATCAACTATCAAAACTTCCGGATCATGAAGGAGGGCTGCCGATATGACAAGTCGCTGCTTCATACCATGAGAGTAGGATTCTATTAACTCGTCGGACCAATCGTATATAGAAAATACTTTTAAAATTTCCTCGGACTTTTCGAAAAACATTTCTTCACTCAGGCCATAAAGGTCCGCGGTAAACCTTAAGAATTCCATGCCGGTAAGCTTCTCATACAGGAACGGTCTGTCAGGTATGTAACCAATCTGCTTTTTAGCATTCTTCGGATCATCCGCCATATCTATTCCGCAAATGGCAACAGAACCTTCCGTCGGGGCAAGTACTCCCCCCATCATCCTGATTGTGGTTGTCTTACCGGCGCCATTTGGACCTATGAATCCGAATATCTCACCACCTGATACAGAAAGTGTCACATGGTTAACAGCAACGACGTTACCAAATCGCTTGGTAATATTTTTCAGTTTAATCATCGCACTTGACCGACTATTTCTAACGTTACCTTTCCTATTACGCCCATCAGGTCTATCTGATGTTCTGCGGCTCCACGGACAAAACGTATATGAGTTACGTCTGCGGGAATCTGTCCCATAACCGAATCCACCGTTATCCAATCGCCGAGATAAAGTACATTCCATGCATGATAATAAAAACGCCCTCCTTGATAGACGATTCCCATTTCAACCTGTGCCGGGATACCCGCCGCCCTGGCCAGGGCGGCAAGGAGTACTGCGTGTTCATTACAGTCCCCTGCAAGATTCCTCAGGATATCAACGGCACTGGGAACAGATATAACAGGTCTTTTTTGAACATGTTCGTAGACCCAAGCGGTCAGTTTTTTCGCTTTAACAATCACGGGATCGTCCATCGATACGATCTTCTTTGCCATATCTTTAACCATCGGATGATCAGACTGGATAAATGGAGACGGCTCCAGGAACATCTTAACATCATCAGGAAATTGGCGGGAAAGATTTGAAACCGACTCTCTGCGGATTGTCAGTACCCCATCTCTGAGGGACTGCCTCCCTCCATCCAGGAAAACCGGCACATCTTCTATGCCGTATAACATCACCTTCAGCTTTGAAAGGTCGTCGGGATTATCGATTCTTTCATTTGACGGAATGGAGGCAATTTTTATAAGATCCGCACCCGACAATCTATGAAGGCCACGCGCTGCCTCATCTTTAGTCACTCGTTCCAGGCTGATTCCAAGGATACCCTCCTCTTTAAGTACATTCCCATCTTCCCCAAGCCAGGCAAACTGGTCTGCTCCCATAAAATTGACAGATATCTTCTTTGCCTTTACCTTTTTTTCCATAATTACAATGGTTTCATCACCCAGAACTTCAACCTTTACCGGTCGCTCAGCCATCGTAACAAGATCAAAAACATGGAAGGTTTTGCCCTGTCCTTCTCTCAATCCGAAATTCCAGACCGTTTCAACTATACCAACTCCAAGGTGAGGTATCTTTTTAAGGGAGATATCAAACTTCCGCTCATGGTCAGGATTCCCTGTAAAGATAGTAAGGTTTCTTCCATTTACAACCCCACGAGTTCTAAAATGGAAAAGCCCTGAAAACAATTCAAAATTGAAGGAGGCAAGTGTCAGGTCATCATTGAGATATCCTTCTGTCTTGAATCGGATATCCTGAATCATCCCCATGGTATTAATCCGCATTAAGATCGATTCGAGGATATGATAACCGACATCCGTCCTTGAAAAACTCCTGTGGGCATACCCGATCTTATTTCCCTTCTGAAAAATATTCATCCAGGTTTCTCTTTCAGACAACTGCTGTCCGACAGGTGTGCCTATAGGGACATCCTTATGGAAAAGTCCGAGGCGAAGCGCAAAGAGAAGTACAAATAACAGGGCAAAAACTATTCCCGCGATCCAACCTGATTTTATCCTGAAGCCAGCCATGATCGACGCCCCGTTTGGTATTGAAGCTCCCTGCAAAGTTGCGGGGAATCTCCGACTGTTAAGGAAAAGGAGAACACCTGACGACATCCGGGCTGGGAACATCGTAGAACGCCATCAGGTATATATCGTCATGAGATAAATTTTTTATAGCGTGCTCACAGCCAGGTGGTATTTCAAATAATACCGGTTCTTCACCTTCTATTAAAAATTCATTAACAGCCTCATCACCAACCGGCCGCCAGACAAGGCTTGCCAATCCCCCGCAGGTTAAGAGCCATTCAGTTGCATCCGGATGATGATGGTTCCCCCGGATTGTTCCGGGTTTTATCGATACAAGATGCAGACCCAGTAAAGACTTACCCGAAATATCGGCAATCTTGAGCGGATTTATTGTCCACCCTCTCCCATCTTTCAAAATAGCATCATTTAATTTTAACTGTCTGACACAAGGCATACAACTTGCTCCTCAGACTTTACTTTTCAAGAAGATTATAATAACATCTTTCCACAAATTATACACTGAAAAGGCTTTTGAAAAGATGAGGCTCCCATCAACTCCCCCCCTACGCATCCTTAAGAGAAATCATGTCGATTTCACGATATACCAGTATAAATATCAGGAAAAAGGGGTTTACTGGCCGAGATGAAACCGGGAGATCTGACAAAAATACTCAAGCCGATATCGGTTACTGTCGCAAGATGAAGGGATGTGAAAACAAATCAATCAACAACCTCATTATAATACTTTGCTCAAAGAAGGTTTTATTTCAGGCGTTAAAAAGGGATGGAGTGGCTTCATCTGGATGTTAAAGATAGTAATTCCCGTCTCTTTTCTGACGGCCACTCTGGCGTGGAGCGGCTTCCTTAACAAAATTGAACTTTTCATCGAGCCGGCTATGACCCTGCTAAACCTGCCCGCTCTGGCCGCCCTGCCCTTGATTATCGGCATGCTCTCAAACATTTACGGCGCGATTGCTGCAATGGCCGTCCTTCCCTTTACCAAGGAACAGATGACCCTGATCGCCATTTTTCTCCTATGTGCCCACAACCTTATTCAGGAGGGTATCATTCAGGCCAAATCAGGCATGCACCCCGTGAAGGCCACCCTCTTCCGCCTGACAGCCGCCGTTATCACGGTAACCCTGGTAGCGCAATTCCTCGACAGCGGGGCATTAGCTCCGGTGGCTGCGGAAGCACCGATTCCGATCTCACAACCTTTTATCGGCATGTTGAAGGGCTGGGGCTTCGCCACTTTTTACCTCTGTATTAAAATTTTTGTCATTATTATGGGTATATTGACGCTGCTGGAAGTAATGAAGACCCTTGGCTGGATACATCACATTGTCAAACTGATCACACCTGTTCTGAAAATACTCGGTCTCAGACAAAATGTGGGTATTCTATGGGTTACCGCCACCGTCTTCGGTCTCGCCTATGGAGGGGCTGTGATCGTTGAAGAGGTAAAAGAGGGACACCTGACGAAAGACGAACTGGAAGAGCTGCACCTTTCTATCGGTATCAACCATTCCCTGGTTGAAGACCCTTCACTCTTTCTGTCACTGGGATTGAGCGCGTTCTGGCTCTGGATCCCCCGACTGATCGTGGCGATGATTGCCGTTCGCCTGCTGAGCGCATGGCATATGGTACGAAAAAGATGGTACCGATGAAACTTCGTTTCTCTCTTTATTTTAGATGAGAAAAGTGCTATTTCATAAAAGTATGATGAGATTTCTTCTTACAAATGATGACGGAATATATTCCAGGGGATTGAGCGCCCTATACGAGGAACTGTCAAAGGAAGCGGAATGTTTGATAGTGGCCCCGGAGGTGGAGCAGAGCGCTGTTGGCCATGCCATCACCATTTCACGCCCACTTATGGTCAGACGCGCCAAAAAGAACGGGGGGTTTCTCGGTTATGCCGTAGCCGGTACCCCTGCTGACTGCGTTAAGATAGGGATACGAGAACTGGCGGAAAAGCCATTAGATCTGGTAGTCTCCGGAATAAATATTGGCGCCAACGTGGGAATAAATGTAATCTATTCCGGGACGGTATCCGCAGCCACGGAAGGATCTATCCTGGGAGTTCCTTCCCTGGCAATCTCACTGGACACCCATGACAGGGATGCCGACTTTTCCTTTGCCGCTCAATTTGCCAGAAAAATGGCAGTCTTCATGCTGAAACACAATCCTAACAAAAACATCCCCCTTAACATAAATATACCGGCGATTCCCGAAAAAGAGATAAAGGGCGTTGTCGTTGCGAAACAGGGGAAAGCCCGATTGATGGAATCCTTTGAAAGAAGAGTAGACCCAAGAGATAATATATATTACTGGCTGGCAGGGGAAACACGGGTCTCCGAAACGGAAGATGCGGACTCAGATGCATGTGTTCTGAACAGGGGAATGATATCTATAACTCCCATTTACTATGACCTAACAATGCATGATGTCCTATTAGATTTGAGTACAAGCATAAAAAGCCATTTTGATTAGGGTCTGCACGGGCACTTAACGTACCATCAATACGGGAATGGCACTTTTACGTATGACATAGGAGGTTGTACTGCCCAATGTCAGCTCTTCGAACCCGCTGTTACCGTAGGCACCCATCACCATTAACTCTACGGAACCCTCCTGAATGAATTTTATAATTTCATGCTCCACCTTTCCACTTAATATCACTATATCGCTATCAATCTCTTCATATGGGTCAAGCAACTCCTCAATTCTTTTACTGAGGTCTGCCGCCCGGTCAGAGTCATCAGTTATGATAATAATCGACAGTGGCCAGCGGATTTTATCGGACAATTCCGCAGCTATCTTTAAAGCATTATCGGCCGAGGAGCTTCCATCATACGCAAGACCCATGCTTTCGATTTCCTGGAAACTTATGGGTATAACCAGCACTGGCCGATCTGATTTGCTAATCACCTCCTCCGATGCAGAGCCGAGGAATCCACCTTTGCTCTCGTGAAACTGTTCCTCCTTCTGTGCAAGAAAAACCCAATCGGCATCTTTTGCCTCTTCCACGATCACCTCGTCGGTAATCCCCTTAACTTTCTTTAATTGAAAACCCAATCCGGCTTTTCCACATCTCTCCCCGACTCTGTTCAGAGTGGATTGAACCCTCTCATCGAGATTCTCTTCTCCATACAGGACGGTCAGTTTCGCATCGAGCCTTTTGGCTATATAGATACCGTATTCAAGGGCGGTTTTGCTGTATTCAAACCCATCCGTCGGAATCAGGATATTTTTAGTCATGACAGCTACTCTTCATCAAAATCTGACAGTTTTCTGAGCAGATCGTCATACATCTGCTCTTTGTCATCCCATTCTTCTTCGTTATCATAGGGGAAGACCTTATCCCTCTTTTTTACCACCCGGCCGTCTTGGGTGTAGCAGATAAATTGACCATCCAGTCCGCCATCTTTATATGTTGCCTCTTCTTTTTTATTGCCGTTTCTGTAATAAGCAACGTAGTAACCGTCTCTTATATCTCTTTTGAAACTTCCCCTCTCTTTAAGCTGGCCGTCTTTGTAATAGGAGCGGTATTCACCGTCAAATTTGCCGTCTTTAAAGTTTTCTTCATTTTTAATCTGGCCGCTCTTGTAATAGAGGATGTATTTCCCATCAAGTTCACCATTCCCGTTGTAATTCTCTTTTTCTCTGATACTGCCGTCTTCATAGTAACAGACATATTCTCCAACCAGGCGGTCATTTTTGAATATGCCCTTTTCTCTGATCTGGCCATCTTTGTAATAGGTAGTGGCCTCACCCTCTCTCAGGCCGTTACAAAAGTTTAGTTTGGCCAGTATTTGCCCGTTTTCATAATAAGACAGATATTCCCCTTCCAGCTTGCCGTTCAAATATGCCCGTTTCTCTTTTATACTATTACTGTCATAGAAAGAAATTTCTTCTTTCCTCTTTTTTCTGAAAAACATAAACCCTTCCCTCCACTGCCCCATACCCACGGGGCCAGGACATGTAACACTCAAGACGTTTTCTTTCGACACCTTCTATCATGTCACAAGCTTCCGCCTCATTACACGACCGTATCTTGCCAAATATATTCTTTTAATTCTAAACAGGAAGATTATCTCATTTCCCGGTACGAGTCGAGTAAAAAACGAACTCTTTAAAATGAACGCGCGCCCTATCTTCATACCTTGTACAGGGAGTTTCAATTAACCTCTTTTGTCCTCTGGTTTGAAGGACGTATAGTGACTTTCTAACCCAACTATGCGGATTTTTAATTGACGAGGCGATCAAGATGAGCGACGGCCAGTGGCAATCTTACAAACAAAAGCAATACAAGCATATAGCCGGGATGGTTGCAGAGTTGCAGAAAAATATATCTGCAATCCTGAATAGAATAGACGAGGCGGAAAGACTTAGGAGCAAACGGGGCACCTCTTAATGTGGAGGCCGTCCTGACTTCGGTTACAATCCCATATTACTATACCCGGCATCTACATAAATAACCTGACCGGTTATGTTCCTTGACAAATCAGAACATAAAAATAGAGCGAGATTAGCAACATCATCTGCAGTATTTAGCCTGTGGAGTGGCGCAACTTCAATTTGATGATCCAGCAATTTTTCGAGCCCGGTAATTCCAGATGCCGCCTGTGTCCTTATAGGCCCTGAAGAGATTGCATTAATCCTTATCTTTTTGTCGCCGACATCCCAAGACAAATATCTCACAGATGCTTCTAATGCAGCTTTGCAAACACCCATTACATTATAGTGCGGGATGACCCTCACCGAACCGATATAAGATATGGTTATTATGCTCCCTTCCTCGTTCATGATGGGATATGTTCTTTTTGTTAATTCCGTCAGTGAATAAGCGCTCACCTCCTGGCTTATTTGATATCCGCGCCTGTCGACTTCAAAGTATTTACCCTGCAGATGATCTTTCTTTGCAAATGCGATACTATGAACCAGGAAATCAACATTCCCAAATTCCCGCTTTGCTTCTTCAAAAAATCGGTCAAGTAAAGAATCATCGACAACGTCACACGGCATCGAGACCGGATCATCTAACAATTCTATCAATGGCCTGATAGAGTCTTCAACTCTCTTTTGGTAGGCGACTGCAATCCTCACACCGTCCTTATTGAGCGCTTTTGCAATGTGCCATGCGATACTCTGTTCATCAGCAATACCAAAAATAATCGCTTTTTTACCTTTAAGCTCAAAATTGGCCATTTTTTACCTCGAGGTTATATGAAATTAATCGAACCCAAAAGAAATCCCTCTCTCGCAGGATAAGCTATCGAAAACAAAGCCAACGAAGAGAGGAGAACCATAAAAATATTAGATACGAAAAAGACAAAAAGCGCAACAAGGTTTTTTTTAATAAGATGAATGGTCTGTGTCAGCCCTCTAATCCACTTTATTTTTTGTTTAATACAGATGTTAGGGTTGCTTGAATTGATTGTTTCCCATGCTATCTTTTTTTATTCTTTCAAAAGAGATCTATAATTGGTAGAATTATTAGCGACTATTTTGTCGTAAGTTGTAACATAGCGAGATGGCACTGTTGTAAGAGCAATGAAACTATATCCAATAGAAACAGGAACGTTTAAATTAGATGGCGGAGTGATGTTCGGTTTTATTCCAAAAACGCTCTGGCAAAAAATTTATCCAGCTGATGAAAATAATCTTTGTAAGTGGGCGATGCGCTGTTTGCTGGTCGTTGATAGAGATCAGAAAATTTTAATTGATAATGGGACAGGAGATAAGCAGGATAAAAAATTTTTCAGTTATTATTGTTTAAATAGTAATGACACTTTATTGAGCTCACTCGGTAAACACGGTTTTAGTGCAGATGATATCACTGACGTTGTATTAACCCATCTCCATTTTGATCATTGTGGCGGAGGAGTGAAGTATAATAGAGATAGAACACGGCTTGAACTGGTTTTCAAGAATGCCACATACTGGACAAGTAAACAACAATGGGATCTGGCCGTTAATTCAAATAGAATGGAGCAGGCGTCTTTTTTGAGAGAAAACATAATTCCGATAGGGGATAGTGGCCATTTGAAGCTCATCGACAGAGACAGTACCCTCTTCCCCGACTTCTCCGTAAAATTATTTAACGGACATACGTATGGTCAAATAATTCCATTCATTAACTATCGGAGCGAAACCGTTGTCTTTACGGGAGATCTACTGCCATCAACCGCACATATCCCCTTACCTTATATTATGAGTTATGATGTCAGACCACTTATATCATTGGAGGAGAAAGAATTTTTTTTAAATGAAGCAGTTGAAAACAACTATATTCTATTTTTTTCACATGATTTATATAATGAATGCTGTACTGTTCATAAAACTGGAAAAGATATTACCGTAAAGGAAACATTTCTGTTAAAAGATCGTTTTGGTGAATAAAACAGTCTTCTCTAAGCACCCTCAATTCTTTGTGATTTCAAGGTGCTCGTCGTAAATAAGCCAATCGATGCAATTGGCACAGCATTTTTAGGAAGTCCCATCTCTTTCATCCCTTCCCTGTTCCAGTATATCACAGGATGCTGATAACCGGTTGTGGTTTTGGGTTTAAAGTATCCCCATTGGCAAAATCACGAAAAGACAGATCGGTCACCTGGCTTCCGAAATGAGAAAAATTTTCCCTTAACATATCTATAAACATTCTGACCGTAATCGAAAAACACAAGCGGTCGGAAAAGTCGTATGATTTTGTATGCCTGGAAATATCAAAGATTATGTCCTGCAGTAGTTGCCCCGAAATTACATCTCTATTCTGATCCATAATAAGCCCGATCATGCTGAGGGATAATACTTTTATGTGATAACTGATCACTCCTCCCCTTTCCTTCCTGAAATCCGAATGATCAATAAGATATGATCTTTCTTCCAGCAAAGTCATATTGGGAGGAATATCATCCAGGGATTTTCTTTCAAACCACTGATCAAACTCAGGGAAAAGATGGTTATAGACGGCTTTTCCGTACCCGCCATAGCCGGAAATATCAATGACCGCATAATAATTCCGGTATTTCAGGTATCTCTCCTCCAGTTTATTCCGGCTGCCATTGTCATAGCCCATCTCTACGATCTTTTGTTCTATGATATCACCTGTTAACTATTGGAGGTTAAGATGAGTTTTCCCACAAAGAGAGCGGTGTTCGAAAAAACACCGCCCCCTCTATTATCGTATGGTTCTGTTTTCTATAGAACTACCCGAGGTAAAAACCGGTCGGGTCAATATCTTCTCTGAGGCATCTGACCTCTTCCGCGGTCGGTGCAGGTGTCTCAATCACATCAGGCGAAATCTTGAGATCCCATGCGCAGGCGTCCTTGATCTTTTCAATTGACTGGCCGGGGAAGTACTCGGTCAAGTACATCTCCTTGGTGCATTCGTCGAACGCATAGACACCCATGGTGCTGACCACAACTGCCGGTCCCCCACCGATCATGCCGCACTTCTCGCGTTCCCCTGGGCCACCCAGGTAGCCGGGAGTGGTAACGTAATCCACTTTATTGACGAACTTCTTCCGATCCTGGGGCATAATGGCAAGGACCCTTTTGCCCGACGTCGCCATGTCGTTCGCGCCTCCGCTTCCGGCAAAGTACGTGAAGCTTTCCTTCTTGGCCCAGTCCCCTACACCGGTCGAGTTTATGTTGCCGAACTTATCGATCTGGGCGCCGCCGATGAAGGCAACGTCGACCTCGCCTCGCTGCAGTGCGGCCATGGTGGCCAGCATGCCGAACGTCGCATCGGCCCCTTGGAAAGCAGCGGGATCATCCACGGTGATCGCAAGGGCCTGAGGAGGTGTGGCCCGGATAGCGCCGCCCTCGGTTAACATAATCATGTTGGGTGCGTGGGTGGCAAAGGCATATGCGGCCACAACAAGCGGAAGTCCCACTCCCACAAAGACAACTTCTCCGTCTGCAATCTCCTTGGCACAACGGACTGTCATAAGTTCTGTCAGTTTAAAATCACTCATGTTTACTTCCCCCCTTTCTTAGCGGCGACTTCTGCTTCGAAGGCCGTCAGTCGGTCGTCTTCAAACATCGGCACACCCTTCCAGCAATTCGGATCATGGTAACCGTAATCGATACCCAGTTTTGGGCTCGGCGTAAAGCCGAGGACAGGTTTCAGCCTATCCAGACTTTCCTGGCCGAATTTTTCTACGTATTTATTAATGTAAGCGGCGTGGTCCTCACAGCCGTAAACCCATTCATCGAGGAATTTAGGCAGAAGTTCTCCGTGTCTCTCATATCTACCCTGATACTGAGAGAAGCGGATATCCAGGCCATAGTAGCCGCGGCATGCCGAGGGATGAGCACCCCACGGGCAGTGGACAACGGCCAGAGTCTTGAAGTAGGGAACTACTGTGCGGTCCGGATCGCTTCTGACTACTTCAGGCTCCACAATTTCCTCGGCCGTTACTATGACGCCCCGCTTTGCTCCGTTGGCGCCAAACTCGTCGGTGACACCGCGTGTCCCATATGAGACCACGTTGCCGAGCCAGTCGGCCTTCTGTGCGTGGATAATTGCCACATCGGCCCGCCAGGCGCGTACAACGGTTTGCTTCTTGCCGGTGAAAGGATCTTCAACCATCCTGAGGTCGGTTGGGTTGTTTTTGACCATATCCGTACCGATATTCCCCAGGATGGGGATGAAGGGTATGCCCATGAAACCTGCAATCAAGGCGCTGGTGGCGCCGAAGTTGGAGATGTCATACCTCTTGAGGAGACCTCTATTGAAAGCCCTTCGAAGGGCATAGGGGGCCTTAACATACCAGTTCATGACCCAGGCAGTGTGCATTTGCGAAACACAGCCGGCACCCACCATAAGATCCAGCCCACCTACGTCCGTTGAGGATTCGATGGTTGTCAGGTTCCTTTTCTTCTGTCTGATGATTTCGTGAGTCAGTGCTATGGGAACCATGATCTGGAAGCCCCCATAGTAAACAGTGTCGCCATCTTGGATGTGAGTTGCTACCGCATCCTTAAGCGTCATCCGTTTGTCTATACCGTCCATTTATTATTCCTCCTTTTTCTTTAATAGAGATTAAGTTAGTGACGCGAAAAATTTCTGGAAAGTAGTTCACACCTCCTTCCTAGGGCTCAACAAACCCCCGTGCGATACGTTCCTCATAACATTTACGACACAGATAATAAACGCGGACATTTCCGCAACCAGTGCCATAGAGCTGAAGAAGGAACGTGCATTCAGGACAACTCTGCAGCATACATCTGCTCTCACAAAACCTGAAGTTCTCCTCAGGCTGGCCACATTCATCGCAATTATGGGGAAAGATGGACATATCCCTCCATTCCGGGGTGAGCTTTTCGTTGTCTCTTAAAGCAACCATCGGTATCGAGATAAGGTAAATTGAGGGTTATTATCAACCCTCCACCTTCAGGAAGCTATAAGGGGGTATGCTAGTCAAGCCTTTTTGAACGGCTTACCGATGCATCCAAAAAACGCGCAAAGCTAACCTTGCCTTGTGGGGCTACGAATTTGTCAGGATAGCACTCCGTTTGTACCACCCTAACATTTCTGCTGATTGTAGCAGGCAGAGCCTTCCTTATTGTTATAATTGAAGAATGTGCCGGCAGATAAATACTTTCTTCCCCTCTGGGAAATTTAAACTTGGCAAAGTATATAAGGATTTCCTTGTATGTCAAGTAAATTTTTCAATTTGTCATTTACGAAGTAAAAGTGAACACTGAAAGGCCATAATCTAAAACCAAAAGGAGGTTTTGGGCATTGTAAAAACGAGGGTTTTTGCTCTCATAAAAGAGTATCGGCAAGACCCAAACGAATTTTCTATTTTTTACACAAAGAAATATTTCAACAGTACTCCATCAGGTACCGGTTATTTTTGCAGGTTCATCTTTATTTAATAGTAGATTTGTTGTGTAAATCGTGATAAGCGGGAGCAAATATGTAATGTCAGAGATATAAAATATATAAAGTCTTTAACCCTGTGTGAGGGTATTATGTGCTGATTATTGAAACCCTGTTTCTCAAAAAGTGGAAGCTATGAACTATAAAAATGTGCCGGATGAACAATTTTTAGATAAAATAGACGAAATGTTTCCACTGCTTGACGAATCGGGGAAAAGAGAGGACATGGGCAAACAAGGCCAGAATGACCTCAAGGCGGTTACGCTATCGATTCTGGATTCGATTCCACATGCAGTTATTGGCTTAAAAGATCGCCGGATCATTTTTGCCAACCATGCGGTGAAGTTGGTCTTTGGCTGGAAGATTGAGGAATTGATTGGCAAAAGCACACGTGTGTTGTACCGAAGCGACGAAGAGTATGAAGAAATTGCCGGATATACATATCCGGCGCTTGAGAAACAGCGAACGTACAGTAGAGAATTTCATTGCCGGCATAAGGATGGCAGGGATATTGTTTGCCTGGTGAGTTCTTCACGAGTAGGTGAAATCCTGAAGGATAGAATGATTGTAGTAACGTACTCAGATGTTACCGGGCAGAGACAGGCCGAGGAATCATTGCGACTGGCAAACATTTACAACCGTACCCTTCTTGAAGCGTGTCTGGATCCACTCGTTGCCATTGATCCGGCCGGAAAAATAAGCTATGTGAATGCTGCAGCCGAGAAGATCACAGGATATTCACGGGGGGAATTGATTGGGACAGATGTTTCGAGTTATTTTACAGAACCTGAGAAGGTTAAAGCAGAGTACAGGAAGGTATTGAGAGAAGGGGCACTGTATAACTATCCCCTGGAAGTACGTCACAGGGACGGCCGTGTTACTCCTGTTCTCTATAACGCATCTGTGTACAGAGACAAGTCTGACAATGTTATTGGTGTCCTTGCCGCGGCACGTGACATCACAGAGCACAAGCGAGTTGAAGAGGCATTACGGGAACATGATGCACAGTTTGAAACATTGCTGAAGGAACGTACGATAGAACTGACAAAAACAACCTCGCTGCTCGAACGTGAAGTTATTGAACGAAAATACACCGAAGAACAGCTAAGGGAGGCCCATGCGCGGTTATTGATGGTTCTGGATAGTCTGAATTCTTCCGTGTATATTATCGATATGGACACGTATGAGGTGCTTTACATCAATAAACATATGATGGATTTGTTTGGTGATGTTACAGGCAAAATTTGCTGGCAAAGTATACTAAATCAGCCAGGCCCCTGTGATTTTTGTGTCGATGAGAAATTATTAACGCCGGAAAGGAAAAAATCAGGCTTTTATATTTGGGAACAGTATCATGAGGCATTGGGGATATGGCTTCTGATTCAGGATCAGACAATGGCAATTCAGTGGATAGACGGGCGCACGGGGCGATTGAAAATTGCCACGGATATCAGTAAACACAAACTTGTGGAGGAGGCTGTGCATAAAACTCAACTCCAGCAGAAAGCAATCCTCGATAATATTCCAGATATGGCCTGGTTAAAAGACAGGGAGAGCAGGTATATCGCGGTGAATGAGGCCTTCGGTAAGGCTTGTGGTTTGAAGCCGGCAGATGTCGTCGGTCTTATTGATTCTGATATATGGCCTGCCGAGTTGGCTGAAAAGTACAAGGAGGATGATAAAAAAGTCATAGAGTGTGGTACACGGAAACAGGTCGAAGAACCCTTAGTAGGAAAAGATGGCCGGGAGAGCTGGATAGAAGTGATTAGGACGCCGATATATGATGACGGAGGCGAAATAATAGGTACTGCGGGGATTGCCCGCGACATTACGGAGCGTAAGCGCGCAGAAGAAGATTTGAAGAAACGGAAGTGGGAACTGGAAGCTAAGTCACTAAATCTTCAGGAAGTTAATATCGCCCTGAAAGTGTTACTCAAACAAAGAGAAGAAGACAAAACGGATCTTGAGGAAAAGGTTTTGTCAAATGTTAAGGAATTCGTAGAACCATATGTTGAAAAGTTGAAAAAAACACGGTTAACTGTTCACCAGATTGCCTGCGTAAGTATTGTCGAAACCCATCTGAACGATATCATTTCTCCTTTTTTACGGAATTTAACCTCAAAATATTTACACCTCACTCCTCGGGAAATTCAGATCGCCAACCTCATAAAAGAAGGTAAAACCAGCAAAGAGATTGCAGAACTGTTGAATTCATCGCAAGGGGCGATAAACTTTCATAGAAACAACATCAGAAATAAACTCGGCCTGAATAAGAAGACGACCAACCTCAGATCACATCTGTTGTCCTTGTCATAGTATAAGGTATTGACTGACATAAAGCTTATAATCAATTGGCATTGCGTTTCTCACCAACTTATCTTTAGAATACCCGAACAATGAAAATTTTGGAAAACTCCAGCTTCACCATTGTGGATAGCTGAGGCCCCAATTTTTCAAAGATTTCACAATAGATAACAGCGACGAGATCATATTCACATTCGAAATCTAACTATCTTCTGGAGGGAAAAAGCGCACGCGGCAGTGTATAGTAATCTCTTGTTCGGAAAATACCATCCCGTATGGAAAGGTTTCACAGTAGTTCTTGGATATAACTTAGAAGTAACAGTCAACAATAACTTCGTATGAAATTCACATAAAATCGCACATTGAGGACAGTAATTTCGCAAACATGAAGATTTTTTACAAGCGATTCCCATGAGATACAGAGTACCACCAGGGGGGGTGCTATACCTATGACTTCATGTCTTCACTAAGCTAACCCTATGGATGTGCCGGCAAGCCATTCAATAAGTTAAGTTAGAAATGAAAGTCGAGAATAGCATCCTCCCTGGTGGTACTCTGCATCTGACGTTTTTTTGTGTCAACAATAACCCGCCGTTTATAAGGAAAATCCTTGGAGAAGTTGAAAAAAACACGGTTAACTGTTAACCAGATTACCTGCATGAGTAGTATCGAAACCCATCTGAACGATATTATTTCTCCTTTCCTACGGAATTTAACCTCGGGATATTTACACCTCACGCCTCGCGAAATTCAGATCGCCAATCTCATAAGAGAAGGTAAAACCAGCAAAGAAATCGCGCAACTATTGCATTTATCGCAGGGGGCAATAGACTTTCATAGAAATAACATCAGGAATAAACTCGGCCTGAAGAAGAAGAAAGCTAACCTCAGATCATATCTGTTGACCTTGTCATAGTATAAGGTTTTGCCTAATATAAACCTTACAATAATCAGACATTGCATTACTTGGTAACTTATCCTATTAAAATGTATGTATAAGGGGGGAAGTTTCAAAATGTGCCCTTAAAAAATAAAAATGATGGAAGGAGGTGGCAGGTTCTAAATACAAGAACTCCGTGTTAAATAGTTTTATTTTTTGTTAAACTCTTGTTGGAAGGAGGTCAAAGTATGGATTTAAAAAAGAGATATGCTGAAGTGGGTGTGCCATTAGGGGAAAAGGCCGATGAGGACAAATTGCCCTATATCCATGAGGTCGAAGGACAGGTTCCCTATACGTCAAAACATCGTGCACCAGGTCCTGAAGTAACAGATCCTAAGGAGGGATTACATTCTTCTATCTACAAAATTTCTGAGGTGCAGTATAAGGAAAGACCTATGACCTGGTGGGGACCCACTCCCGACGAAGCCAGGGCTCTGAAGGTAAAGGAGAACAAGTTTCTCTATGATAAGACAACAACTCTAAGCGATGCGGTAAAGAGGTTCATCAGACCGGGGATAAACCTTGGAGTTTGTGGATTTGTCAACACAAGAAACCCCTTCGCCATTTGCTGGCAAATAGTAAAGGAGGCCCTCTGCAACAAAACTATCCAGGCAACGGACCTGACTCTATCCTATCAATCTCAATCTCTTGATGTTGAATGGCTTTTAGGAGCACAGATGCTGGACAGCAGCAGGATAGAGGTGAAGAGGGTAGAACTGGCCTGGCAGGCCTTTGAAGTCATCGGATCAGGTCCCATCTGGACCCACATGGTTCAAAATGGAATGATTGAGGTTGATGACTATACCAATTACGGTATGTCGGCACGATTCAAGTGCGGAGCCATGGGTATACCTTTCATACCGGTGAGAGACCATGGCGGCTCAGACATGGAGGTAGTCAACAGGGGCGTTATGCTTAAGTGCCCCTTCACGGGAAGGAATGTATATGTGCTTCCAGCCTGCCATCCCGATGTTGCCATAGGACACGTTACAGCGGCAGATATGTACGGTAATTGCAGAATCTTCGGATTCTTGAACACCTGTCCGGAGATTATCGGGGCAGCCACAGCGGCCATCGTGACCTGTGAGAATTTGATCTCTACCGATGAAATTCGAAAATACCCGAATCTTACCGAGATTCCGTTTCCAGCCGTTTCCACAGTAACCCAGCAGACATTTGGAGGATATCCCGGCGCTGTATGGGGCAACTACTGGTTTGACATGGACCATTTCCGCGAGTGGAGAGCTGTCGGCCTAGAATTGAGATTGAAAGGGAACATCGATCCTCTTAAGAAATATTACGATGAGAACTTCTATAGCTGCGACACCTTTGACGATTTCCTGGCCAAAAGAGGGTATAAGAAGCTTGCGGAACTGAAAAGATTAGACATGGGTCAGGCAGTGATAATCTAAGAACACTTATAAGGAGGTGTTGAAACATGGCTGAAAAAGTAAAGATGGGTCCTTTTGAGCAAATTTGCTACGCCGGTGCAAGAGCGTTGGAGGATAAAACTATTACCTTTGCGGGAACGGGACTGCCTATGCTGGCGTGCCTTTTTGCTCAGCGTACCTGGGCGCCGGATATGAATATAATATTTGAAGCAGGATCATTGGGTGTACAGATGTGGATGGGCCTGCCACTGTCCGTGGGAGATACCAGGGCATCCACTCGAGCTTGTATTATAAAAGGTTTATGTTTTGCCTTTGAAAGCCAGCAAAGGGGGTATTCCGACTTCGCCTTTATCGGCGGCGCCGAGATAGATAAATACGGCAACATAAACTCAACCTGCTTCGGTGAGTATGAAAAGCCTAAAGTCAGATTTCCCGGGAGCGGTGGCGCCGCGGCTATGGCGTCAAACAGCGACAGGATAATTGCCATAATGGCGCTGGAAAAACGAAGGTTCAGGGACAAGGTCTATTTCATTACCAGCCTCGGCTTCGGTGATGGTTCACCCGATTACAGGTGGACAGCGGGCGTTCATGGCAGGGGACCATACAGAGTGGTAACCGATGTGGCAACGTTTGGATACGATGTCGGTAATACAAACAGAATGATGCTTCTGGAATATCATCCAGACTTATCGGTAGAAGCCATTCAGGCGAGGTGCGAGCTGGAACTGCTTATTTCTCCTGACGTAAAACCCACGCCGTTACCCTCACAGGATGAGCTACAACTTATGGTTACTGAGGTTGATCCGGAAAGATACTTTCTGGGTAAGACAGTAGCGTAGTAAGTACTTTAATTTGACTGTAATTTTTAGTGGCACGCCAAACGGCGTGCCACTATTTTTTGGGGAGCAAAATATTTAAGATGGCACTCTTTCTCTAAGCTTTTCCATGACCCCGGCCATTGTTTCACCAACATTCTCCTGAATAACAACAACCGCATCTTTATCAAACAGGGTGGGTGTTATGCCGACAATAGCCAGCGTTGCCCCACCGGTTTTGGCATACCCTATTAAGTAAGCCGGGGGATAAGTAGCCAGAGAAGAACCCAGGCTGATGAAAAGGTCGCAGTTTTGCGATTGGTCTATAGCCGTTCTTACTGTTTCTTCGGGTAATTCATCGGAGAAGAAAATGGCATCCGGTTTCAGCAGGCCGGAACAATCGGGGCAATCGGGTACATCGATTCCCTTTTTTACCTTTTGCAATATTTCTTTCATAGGAACTCTTTTTCCGCAACTCAGGCATTTTGCCCGGTTCAGGTTGCCATAAAGCTCGATTATCTTACTTTCAGAAACACCAGCTCTCTGGAGGAGGTTATCTATATTTTCCGTGATGACGCAATCCAGCTTGCCCAACTTCTCCATTTCCGCAAGGGTATAATGAGTCTGGTTCGGCGCAGCTTCGATTATGTGTTCTTTTTCGCTCAATAATTTCCATTGCTTCTTACGAGACTCGGGATCACCGGGGAAGTTTTGGCCGCTGAGATCGTAAAGATCGCTTTCGCTCCACATCGTACGGAGGTCTATACCCGATTCCAAGCTCACCCCGGCGCCGGTGAATACTACAATCCTCCCAGACCCCGCAATAAGCTTGGATAATAAACCTATCTCCATGTCTTTGTTATCCTCTCATATGAATTAGTATTGATGGACTCGTAAAAAGTCATAAACTGCACCATTTGTCATGCTGAACTTGTTTCAGAATCTAATTATTTCAGCAAGTTAGAGACCCTGAAATAAATTCAGGGTGACAAAAAAACTTTTTACGAGACCATCAGTATTGATATGGTGCAAATTATCAAGTTTATCGGGTAGTGTAAAGTCCTTTATCTAAATTCTATCGACAATTTTACATAACATTGTTGACATTGAAGGATAATCTCCGTATACTTTTTCCAGTCAAAAAGAATCTTTATCGAACTATCAAACAAATCAGGAGATTTAATATAATGAAAGATCTTTTTAAAGGTTATATTGAGGAATTTGAAGTTGATGAGTTTCCAAATTGCCTTTTCTGCGGTAAGGAAGCCCGGTTTAATTCCAAGACCCAGGCCGATCTCTGGTGCTATGTCTGTGAAGATTGTTTTATAAAGTATGGACGAGGATTAGATCCGATGGATGGGCAAAAATTGGTTCTAAAACCAAAGGGGGATAAAGATGCCGATTTATGAATTCTGGTGCAGTAAATGCCAGCAAAAAATTGACATATATCAACAGGGTTTTTCTACTATCTCCCATTCCTGTCCAAACTGTGGGAATAAGAGTCTTGAGCGAATTTTTTCTCCTTTTTCCATAGGTAGTAAAACGGATAGACAGGTTTACGAAGAAATACGGGATGATAAACAATTTGAACGAGCGGTAAAGAGCAATGATCCTAAGGCTATAGCCGAACTTGTTGAACGAACAGGCAGGGGCAGTGAAGTTCCCGATGAGTGTAAGGAAACAATAGGAAAACTGGCCAAGGGGGAATGGCCTATGAAAGATAGCAAGCCTTCGGGAAGTGAATAGCAGCTTCCCAAAAACAGAAAGCCCAACCTCATAAGATTGGGCTTTCTGTTTTTCTGGCCCACTCGGACAAGCAATTTCAAGAACTATAAATACTCATTTGTTCTCCAAACCGGAAAGGAAAAAACATCGAAACAATGTATTGAGGAAACACTGTATTTACAACAATCTACAGTCCGTTTCATAAATTGAGCAAGATATTGAAGCTCCCCGCAGCAAGCTACGGGGAATCTCCGACTGTTTAGTAAGTTAGAAATTATTTTCTGCCAGAAAATAATTTCGTTAACGCACTTATCTCGTTTATCGGGGTAAGGAAAAAATTTATTTTTTATGCGCTCGCTGTTCAGTTCACCACAAAAATCATATCTAGTCTTGTTAAATATATAACCTCCTGATTTCATCGTTTTCCATTATTAATAAAATCTTTTAGAGCCTTCTGGAAAGTGAATGCTGCCAGAAGGGAACAGTGTTTGTGATCTTCCGGCACACATTCTAAATAATCAAGAATTGAACTTTGATTAATTTTGAAACAGTCACGAATCGTTTTTGCTTCTGCCATTGCGGTTGCTACGTTGCATGCTGCAATGGTGAACATACAACCATCAGTTGTAAATTTGGCAACTTCTATTTTTCCGTTTCTTCCACGAAGGAACATTTCAACAGTATCCCCTCACGTACCGGTTATTTTTGCATAACCGTCGGGGTTATTCATTATACCGTAGTTTCCCAGATTAATTCCGTCGTCGATTACTTTTTGCGAGTAAAGTTTCCTGGTCTCTTCATAAATCATATTAAACGTCTTTTTTGTAATTCTTTCCTTATCTTTCATTTTCCTTTCCTAATGATCGCAAATATTTTCACCCAGTTCTAACTTACCGCTGAGGTAATTTTCGACGATGGTCTGAGGATTATCGGATGGTGCTCCTATCAGCACCCGTATCCCCTTTTCTTCAAAAAGTCCCTGCGCTCGCTGACCCATACCGCCCGCAAGAATGAAGTCCGTACCCTTCTCCTGGAGCCATACCGGAAGCAACCCCGGTTCATGGGGCGGGGCGGGTATGCTCTCCTTTCGGAGAATTTTTTTATTTTCCGCATCTATGTCGAAAAAGGTAAACTCTTCACAATGGCCAAAATGAGGGCTGAGTCGGTCCTGAACGACTGGCACCGCAATTCTAAATGAAGTTTGTGCTTTCTTTTCGGGAAGGGTAACAACCTCTGGCTCTGGCATTTCTTTTTCTTCTATGCTCAGGATTGGTGTGATAGCCCTTGTGATAGCCCTTGTGAATGCCTTTGCTGCTTCCGTCTCTGAATGGTGATACACAAAAGGCTTCCCGCTATCCGAAGCTTCCACAATCATCGGTTCAACGGGTATGCTCCCCAGAAAGGGCACTTTCATCTGTTTTGCCATTGTCTCACCGCCACCTTTTTTGAATATATCGATTACTGTTCCACAGTGAGGACAGGCAAAACCGCTCATGTTTTCAATAACGCCTAATACGGGAACTTTAACCTGTTTGCAGAAATTGATGCATTTTCTGACATCATTGAGAGACAGCTCCTGCGGAGTTGTGACAATAATTGCGCCATCGATGTTGGGAATGAGCTGTGCTACGGAGAGAGGTTCATCACCTGTTCCCGGCGGAAAATCAATAATTAGATAATCGAGTTTCCCCCAGTTGACCTCAGTAAGAAGCTGTTTTATCGCATTCATTTTCATAGGACCTCTCCAGATAACTGCATCGTCTTGATTCGGCAGGAGAAATCCCATGGACATCACCTTTATTCCTTTGATAAAATCTACCGGGAGGATTGATGTACCATCTGATACGGGATGTGCTTTGCCAAGATTGAGCAGTGTCGGAATGCTGGGGCCATGAAAGTCTGTGTCAAGGATTCCTACCTTTTTGCCCTCCAAAGCCAGGGCAACAGCAACATTAACTGTCACGGTACTCTTGCCGACACCTCCTTTTCCTGAAAGGACCAAGATCTTATGCTTGATCTGTCCCATGCGGTCTTTCAGGTTCTTGCTTTGTGTATATTGCTTGAACTTATCATCTGATTTATCATTGTGTTCATCAGGTTTTTTGCCAGATTCTTTTCCGCTAACCATTATTTAAATCCCCTTTCATTTAACTCTTTTTTTATATGCTATTTTGAGTATTATTTTGGCTTGCCATGTAAAGAACTTTACTTAGCCGTTTTTGCTTTTGAATCAGATTTTGGCCCAATAGTTCCTCAATGTATTTTACAGCTTCGTTTCGATGCAAATTCAGTCCTGCCGATATATCATCGATTGAACAGGGACGCCGGATCAACATCTGGAGAACATCGTCGCGTGTCCTTTTGAATTCAACAAGATCGTGAACTTTTGTGTAATCTGCAATTATTTCACAACTGGGACCAAACAGCCTCGCAATCTCTTCTAATTTATCTTCTTCAACTACTTCAACAAAATCCTCCGCCGGCGTTCTGACAGCGGTATTCAACTGTATTCGATCAGGCGCGATACGATCAATCCAGGTTTTAATTTTTAAAATCTCATTTTCATTATCAGTCATGCCTCCGATCAAAAAGACCTCCAACCATACAGGCCCTTTAAAACGCTCACGGAACGAGCATAACCCATTAACCATTTCACTGAAAGAAATATCCGGATGGGGCCGATTTACAGACAAGAAAGTATTTTTATCTCCCGCATCTAATGACGGAATAACAAGATCAGCTTCCAGAACCGAATCGCGAACATTGTCAATCCAAAAGAGCGATCCGTTTGTCAAAACAGCCACGGGAATATCGGTCACGTCTTTAATACCCCTGATAATATCCCTGACACGACTGTAAAGCGTCGGTTCACCCAGCCCTGAGATGGTTATATAATCAGGGTGCGGAATTTCCTTTAATTTTTCCCGGGTATCACCAATTATATCCTCTACCGGAAAGTATTCTTCCAATTCTGTGGTCTTGTTTGTTGTCTTACCAAGCTGACAGTAAATGCAATCATATGTACAGGTTTTAAAGGGAACAATGTCTATCCCCAGTGATCTGCCCAGACGCCTCGATGGTACTGGGCCAAATGTAAATCTTTTTTTTGTTTTCTTTGTCATCATTTTACACTATTTTTCAAACGTACGCTATAGGGTATTTCGCTGTCACAGCATGGAGATTCCTTTCCGCACCGAGTGGCCGCAATTTTTTGTTCATAATCTAATTTCGATCCTCTAAGTATAAAACCGTTACCCAACCCTATCAATCGCTCTACTACTACTCCACCACACCTAAGACATGTATCAATCGGATCTGCAGTTATTTTAGGTACTCATACGTAGACATATTTACTCCTCACAAAGGGGGGTTTATCTATCAGGTTTTATCAAGAGAGCGTATGATTCTTATAATGTCTCCCAATTCATAAAATAGTCGTTACGCTTTTGTGCTTTAAAAACCAGATCGCCTACTTTACAGCCTATCTTATCAGCTATAATGGAACATTTTGCTTGAAGCAGGAAAAATATATTTTCACACTCATCGCTAAGTGACTCATAATTCCCCTGTCCCTTTGAAATTATAATATCC